>Ga0209782_1000247_pt1 | contig 21673 bp, 16 predicted proteins | sample WorMetmaBAHAMAS1_FD_187390 | JGI IMG/M metagenome (GOLD analysis project Ga0209782, IMG submission 187390) | Marine gutless worms symbiont microbial communities from Max Planck institute for Marine Microbiology, Germany - Inanidrilus... | ecosystem: Host-associated > Annelida > Digestive system...
TCGTTGTTGTGGACATCGCACGCCGCCTTCGCTATAGCTATAGCTGGCGTGCGACTAGCGACACCTGGTGACTGGCAATGTAACGGCGGCTCGCAGTAGCGAATGGGCCCAACATTTTTCAAATGCTTCTTGTTGAAGTTATGAACACTATACTCAGGATATCTGGCAATTCTTCACTTTTCAGTATGATGACGATGGGCAGGCACAAAACTCGTGACAAAATCCACCTTTGTAACTTAGCCAAATATTCACATATTTCAGTTTTTTTACCAGCAGATGCAGCAACAAATTTAAGTAATATGGTCATTAAAAACACATCCCAACACATCTCAAACATGCAGTTATAACTTCAGATCACAAGATGGTATAGTGATGTGATAATGGGAGCTTTTTATGCTTTCAATTTGCTAACTTACTGCAGTCGAGTCTAATTGTTATCTGAAGACTGGTTAAGAAATCATAGCACTGCTAAAAATTTCACAAAACATCAAATAGTTTCATGATATACTTCAACAACACAGCCATCACTTTTTTAGTTTACATTTCGAACGTACGGTTGGTTCATTCACATTTCACACACTCACAAAAACTCAAATCCTGAACGCACACGTATCACAGTGTCATTTGTATAACATACAGAGTCAGGCAATGACGATAATCAGGCACAACACAGCAAACTGCTGGTTAACTGTTTAAAAGATGCTGGAACTATGACAGGTAAGAAATGTAAGAGGAGTTTTGAAGATCAAAGAAATACAGCAATCAGAACAGAAATGCTCAACTGTATGGTGTCAACTGCACAGTAGAATTGGTGGCTGCTGCCTGCATGTAATTGCTAACGACAGCTAGCACATTGTATTTATATTGTTCTTATTTTGCAAGGAAAGGAATTCCACATTATTTATGCCACATCGCACATACAGCACAAGCAGCCAAGTTCCGTGTTCGCTCTGTACATTGGTAATGAATGTGAATTCTTGAAAAACAGCAAACTCAAACCAGATGCCATTTGAGGTTATAGGTTAGGTCACTCATATAAAGGTGGGTCCAAGGAATGGTCTATTACATGGGTGTCCATAACCCCCCAATAGGAAGGGACAAAATTTTGGGGAAATGGTGCAGCACAATGTAACGTATAGGGAGAATGCAGCATCAGTCATGCAAAAACAGCTGAACGGCTGCACGGCAGACATGATTGGGTCTGCCATGAGGGGTGGCGACACGGCCTGTTCCCAAATTACTTTGAGCCATCTTGTTATTATCATTACTATTATTACTACTACTGCTAGTACATGTACACTGTGGTTACAAACTGCACCACTATTAATACACCACTAATATTTTCCAATAACTTCAACAAATATTTGACAATATTAATAGTTTTTGGTACAGTGAATCTACAGTCTTCAGTGTTCACGTAAGAAGTTTAGTTCTGATAAAAGTGGGTACCAGCTTACGTTATGTCCATAACAGCCATCTACAGCAGATGTCACTAATCATTTGAATCGGTCTGTGCAATGCAAATCGACTTATTTTTAAAAATCGGAGTTTAAAGGTTTTAGAACTAACAGACTGGTGAATGAAGGAGTTTGCAATGAAAGGATAGAAAACGACCATTTCCAATGTTTTTAAATTTAAAAGAACAACTGCTGCAGTGTCTTACTGAATGTGACAATGTGGCACACATCTACATTCAGGAGTAGAGATACGAATTGATCAAATGTACGAGATGGCTGTGTCATTTGCAAACACCTACCATGTGCCACTACCCTATGTTTACATGATTCATTTGAAGCTTCTCTTTGATGAAAATGCGAGCCGGTATGTGAATTGGCTTTAAACATTGTACAGTATTCTTGTTCAATTTCGGTTGACTTACGTTCACTTCAGACTGTAGCTGTAGATTTCTGTCTGTTGTTAACCAAAGAGTAGTTGTGTCTGTTAACTTGAATTTCAACTTAGAAGAAAACAGTACTGCTTTACGAACTCTACAGGCTGAATTATTAATTATCAGGTAAAACCAGAAAATAAATATCATAAGAAAAAATGATATAATTACAGTGAAAATTATATATGTTAAAGACAAAGACAACGAAATCAGTGAAATACTGTAACACAAAGCGATGATAATGGGTGGAAACTGTTGCTGTCACTTGAGCAGTGCATATAAAAATGTTGAACCATCACTGTGGCACTCTAGACGCAACTGACGTTATCTGAAGAGCCGCGAAATGATGCCAAAAGCCGTGTCAAACGTGCGAAGTCCAGTGTGCATGGCTCGATGCTGCATCAGCAGAGTACCAGCTTCAACCTGATGCCCTGCCTCCAGCAGCTGGTTCACAACTGCCTCAACCTGCAGATAACACGGCACGGTACCAGCGTCGACGGCCTGACTAACGAGGATATGATCCACGAGGTGCGGGTAGAGGGAGCTGCTGACGACACTTGGCAAGAGACGACACTTAAGCACGAGCGTAAACAGCTCTGTGTCATCCACAACCTACGTCATACACGAACACAAATTACACACATAACTAATCACATCACGATGCTCTTGAATGCCGCACAATGCTATCGGTTAGCATTTGGCTGTGCTTTTGTAGCAATTTCAGTAAGACATCAGTAATTCTGTAGTATAATGTTTCAACTCCCACAATGCTTCGATGCTGTTGGCCGCGTGACAGAAAGGGTATTCCACCAATAAAAGGTGCCACTTATTCCTAAAGACTCAGATCCGGAAAAAGTGCAGAAAGAAAACCAAGGGTAACTGGCTAGCCAAGGTTCACGTGGAAAGTGGGTCATTAAAAGAGAGATGCAGGCGTTGATAGTATACAAGTGACCTGACTGACTGACTAAGGTCGAGTTGCACCGTCCATACTTAACTTAAGTAGTCCTTAAATCTCCATTGAAATGCACGGAGATTTAAGGACTACTTAAGTTAAGTATGGACGGTGCAACCCGACCTTAGCTGCCTACTTCATCTACTTATTTACTTACTTGCAGAGTATGTTTATCTCACCGCCGTGTAAGCAGTAACTCAGATTCGTTTTCACGACTTTGGCAATCTATAAATTTTGTATGTATGTTGTATGTAAGCAGAATTCTACAAGTGTATATTAGGTGAGAGCAGCAATTACTAAAGTTCTTCTATACATGCATATCTGATGCATTTCATAAATAAACTAAGCGATGGGGTAATTGGCAGCATCCAGGACTCTAGATATGCAGTACTTTAAAAGAATAATTTTAAACATCTCTTCTAAATTGTAACTTTTGAGTGTATCGTCATCCTAGACAGTATTCTAATTTTTACATTACAAATTAATCGTATGATAATGACGATCAAAAAGATTACTTCATCTATTTCTATTTCTGATTAAAAAAGTTACAGTTGAGTCATCTGATGCTTTAAGTCAAAATTAATTGAGTAAATTAATGACGCTTAATTCTGCACTGTACAAAAACAGCTATCAGTTTAATGCACGGGATATGTTAGTAAGAACACTAACAGTATACAATATAGAAAAACAAATCGCTTAACTGGTTAAAGATTAACTGATTAGTTAATCATTAAAACTTGCAGCTGTCACTATTGTATTACAAGCCAGAAAGTTGCAATGAATTACACTGTCGATTTGTTTCAAGATGTTGACAGCACGCTCGTGAAGCTCGGTGTGTTGTCCAATCAGGAGGCACTTTGCAGCAGTCACAAGATATGGCGGCGAATGACTCAGTAGGCAGTTAACGACGTGAGTGACACACTGCGATGCACATACAACCAATGAATTTTCACACGATGACAGTCAGTGAAACACCAGTGAAGACCAGGTGATGAGGAAACTTAGTTCCAAGACAAGTTATGTGAGCATAATAAAACATCTGCTGTAAATGTATAACTCACCATCCAAAAACCACAGTGTTACATCACAAAACATGTACAATAATATTGAAAAAAATTTATAAATGATTAATACAAAAACATCTGACAAAAGATGCTACATTCTAAGGACAGTCTGACAGAATGTAAACCGCAAAAGCTTGCAAATTTACCCTCACTGGATAGTAGGTAGTAGGAATATAAAAAAAGAAAACGAGGGACAGAAACCTGGCTGGCATATCTACTGTGCAAATTTACCAAAAATGAGGCAGCCAAAACAGATGCAAGGATGGAGAGCTATTAACCACAGAGACAGCAGCTGCTGCATTGGCAAGGATAACGGGCAATCAGTTGAAATGTCAACCTCTGCAGTCCACGTGTCCTCGTCATCTTGGAGCCGATAGAACACTCGCAAGATCTCCTGACAAGCTATGTCAGCATCAGCAACTGTTACGACTCTCTCACACAGCTGACACCACGGGTTCGCCACTCTAATCCACATAGACACATACACACACACACACTGGACTAGACCGTAGTCAACATCATCACAGTTCAATTTCTATTGCTACTGCTGCTGCTGCTGGTGTTTCTATCTATGGTTTCCCAGTCACATAAAGGTACTGAGTTTGCCAGAAATGAAGTACCGGTAGTTACTATAAGCACACGACTTGTTCAGTGAGACACTTAACTCTGTTGTGACATGGCACTCACTGATGGAATTTACTTCTCAACTTCACTCAAATCACTTATGGTGACGAGTCGACGACCCCCGCTTGTCCACAGAGCAAGTGGCTCCATCTACTTGCAGATAACTAACCACTCTGTTGGAGATGTCTGGAGGTGTCGTAGTGGACATTCACCAGACATATTATTATTATTATTATTATTAAGTACATTTATATAGTGCAACAGACAGTCAAACAGAGTGTGCAGATCAACGCTGGTGGCTGACGACAGATGACAGCGTCTGGCAATATTCCTGTAGGTACAGCAGAGCCATGCTATAGCGGTGCAATGACAGTAATGTTGATGATGATGATGATAATGATAATGAGTCGTATAATGAAATAACATCAGATTACAGTGTACCCATCAGAGCGGACAGTCAGTTGCGGCCAAGATGACAACAAGATCGACAACGAAACAAGCTGATGAGTGTTGTGACATTCCGCAATCAGCCGATCAAACAACGACCTCCGACCTTCACAGGTAGCTATGTCGTCATCCGAGATCTGGACAAAGGTAAGTCAAAGTAGAAAAAAGCAACACAAAAAATACTGACTTAGCATCACACTGCTTGTCAACAATAAAATATGATAACAAGTGCAGACTTTGTACAAATAAGTAACACTAATCGAGTTAAATGTTAACTACTTATACTTGCATTCATTTGCAAAAAACACTTGGTGTGAGCCTGTTGCCATAATTATAAATATATATAACATTTAAATTTTACATGCAGTACATCAGGTAAAATTAAAACAAAATCTACAGACTGCAATATGTAAAGCTGCTGGCAATACTGTTTTACTGATTTTATCCTATGCAACTGTTAACTCGTTAAACAAAAATGCAGTGAATAAGTGAATTTAGCAACTAAAAGCAAACCTGAAAACCGACATCCATGCTTGACACGACTGCCTTAGATCGACTGGCTAAACAACAGTCTTTTTCTTCTGTTACGAACATCTACAGAATCAATCATAATTGCCATTTGATACAAGATAACCAAACCAAACAAGCAAACAGCATAAATAGCTGCTTTTAGATTAACACTAAAGAATGAGAAACTCATGCAGAAGTGGCAAGTTGCTGATTGTCATTTAAAGCTGAATAATGAAGCAAAAAATATCATCTGTGGTAAATGTGAAACGTGTACGTAGCAGACAGCTTGGGCAGAACAATAGCAATAATTTTATACAGAAAATTTCAATTTCCTGCTATTCTTTACCCCAAAACAGCGAAAAAGTGCAAATAACCGTTTTCATGCCAAACCAGTGAAATATTCAAACTTTTACCATATCTTTGCAGACGTTTGACCAATTTTGATTAAATTTTGCACGATGACACATGTTAGCTATGCAGAGCATAACAGTTGTTCAAAAAGGCAAATTTAAAAAAATTCAAGATAATGGTTTAAAATATTGTCAACCACACTAACCTGTTCCACTGTTTGTAAGATGTGGATACGTTTGAAAGGGTCAACGTCGCGGTCAGACAAGAATGACTGAAGACATGTGACCACATCCTCAGCATTCACTAGATGTCCTCTGGCATTCAACACGCACATACATACACTGATAAAATCACTTTTAAAATGCCGATCAGCTATTGGAAGGCAAACACCAATGGCATGACTATTTCTATCAACTTCGGTGGAAAGATAAACTACATGATCATAAACTAAACTGGATGGTGTGGACTGTGTGTCCAGTCGAGATCTGTCGCACGCCGCCACTGTCGCACGCCGCCTGCGCATCAATGTCCACGACAACGACAACAACGACAACGCGTGACAGAGGGGACCACTATGGCCCCATAGAATGGGCCCAATAACCACAGGCAATGAAAAGTATATATCTCAAACTGATGAATGATAAGAACTATGCCATATGTAGTCTGTGCAAGACTCAAAGTTACAAGCAGCACGGCTTGTCTTCACAGCTGAACAAACAATCCACATTAACTTCACAGTTCTCTGCTGAAATGCAACACTTGTACAGCAAAATGCAACCGTTATTTTAATAAGTAAGTTGGTCAATGAGATCAACAAAATAAAAAAAATTATATGTAGAAATGTAAAGCTGTAAATATTAAGTACATGATTAACTGGATATAAAGTCGGATGAACATCTGAAACAACAAAGACCGAGTGGTAACTAGAACCAGGCAATCTCACCCAGCATGACGATGCTGTGATACCAGTTCACAGATTGTTCTCAATATTTCGGTCTCGTGAGAACTCTCTGACGACGACCTACAGTTCCCATGGTGTAAGTAAGTAAGAAAGCAAGTTTACTGAAAATCGCAATCAGACATCGAACAGAACAGTTGAGCAGTGAGATGTTGTATTAAAAATTACAAATATCAACTAGAATACCTAGCGGTATAGAGGTGCGACTAAAAATCAAATATCAACTGTGCAAAAGGGAGGAATGTAGCAAAAATTACAGAAATGTAGCTATAAAAATTCTGACAACTACATCATGTCCGGAAAAAAAACTGTGCCAGTATATTTATGGCTCTAAGTTTGTCAGATAACCATTTAGACTATTCAGCCCGGTAATGGGATACTGCAAAAGAAATGAACAACTGACATTCTGCACAAATATAACTGGCAGTACAATGAAGAGGATTAATCACAAGTGATGACGATGACAATGATTAATGCCAGTGACAACAAGGAAATGATGCAGCGGACAGTCCTTCTGGCACCCCTTGCATGAAGGACTCATCTAGTCCTGAAGCCCGACATCAACTAGGACAGGACTCAACCAATACCATGTAGCAGGGGTGTTAAGCTATACACACACTGCATTGATGCTGCTGCCACTGTGTCACACCAACATAGGGCCCATTACGAAAAAAACAACAGTATCCACGAAACCGGAAGTATATAACGATTCATGAATGAGCCATGGCCACAGGCATCACTCACAGAAAAATTTGGCGAAGTTCAGACATGTGGTTTCTGACATATACGTGTCAAGGACAAACAGACACCCGCAGAGAGACAGATGGACTCACAGAAGGAATGGTCATCACAAAGCCCCGGACCCGGGGTAGAGTAACAACAGCAAGCACACGCTGAACTAACCGCAGTGAGTGGACAGCCGACGTGATCGCATCGGTCAGCAAGTCGTGAAGACAGCAGTCAGCTGCGGTTGCTGCTGCTGCCATCCGCAGCTCATCAACAGTTGCCAAGTTCACTCCACCAACTATCATCTCAACCAACAGCCGACGAACCTGCAGCGTTCACACCGAACATTCGGGCACAACGTCAACGCGTGTTGTAGCGCAAGGTGGTCAGACGTGCCGCCATGCTACGAGTAAGCATCGCTCGACAAGCCGCGCCGTTAGGCCAAACTCGATGTTTTTACAAAGGTCACAATCTTATAGTTCAAAAGTGCGGACAGAAGGAGGTCATTTCCGATGTTAGTGCTAATAAACGGAAACCGTGCAAAGTACTGTGCAGTGCGTGTGTATCCCGATGCTGCTGCAGTGCTGTTAAAGCAGTCGTGTCTTTATTTCTTATTCAGTTTATGATCACTCACACTCACTAAGCTGATGGCTATCAGTCAGTGAGCAGATGCTAACGTACTTGTGCATGTAACTGTCTATAATATAATACAGTTTTCGACGTAACAGCAGTAACACGCATACTGGTGCTGCATCAATTCGGTTTCTGCTTAACCGGCTCATTTTGCCAGAACTGTCTACTCTAGGTAAGGCCGGAGACAGCATACTACTACAGAAAATTATCACAACTTGTCAGTGATATTAAGCAGTCAGCAGCGAGCACTACCGCTGGTGCCTGTGATCGTGACTGGTCGAACATCTGTGCAAAGTGCCTGAGCCGCGCATCATCGGACTGTTTCATTGTAGCCACGGCGTCGCTATCAAGTGTGTCGAGATGAGCGACGGACTGCTGCAGCTGCTGTGATACGTCATCCCACGTCAGCTCACACTTCCTACACACACCACGAGAACTACGCTACAGAAACAACTTCGCAAGTCACCTTTTACGTTCAATCACGGCTCACATCATATCGATGCACCGATGTTTACTTGGACAGAGTTTAAATGTTATGTCCCACCACAGACCTTTCTCTCTCACAGGACTGATTTCATGGCCATTTACCATTTCTTCTGAGCATATGCGATTTTTGTTTTTAGTTTGTTTTTCCTTTAATAGTTTTTGTTTTTGTTTTTTTTTTGGTGGGGAAACTAAGCTGGCTTTTGCCACTTCTGAGTGCTAATTAATCTACAGTATCAATTGTATCGTATTGTGTCGTATGGCTGGAATGTAACCATAGGCCTGCCACTGCAATGGCCATGCATAACTAGCTTCAGTAGTTAGTTCACATATGGGCTGAAGGTCCAAGGATGGAAAATGAGCACGATTCCCACACGTGTGTATGCTTGTTAAACGTATAGAGCAAAAACAACTCAATGCAAAGCAGACCCGAGCATGTCAGACATTTTCTTCTTTGCACTTTGCTGCTGTCTTGCATACTTCAACGCACGCTTCACTATTTGACGTCGGCAATCGACTGACAGCTGAACAACGGCAATACATCCGTATGACAACAGAAATGATGACTGCAACAAATAATGGCGGCAAAAACCCATTACTAGTTGGGTTCAACAATTCTATCACTCCAATTAAAGAACAGCAAATGGAAACTACATGCACACACAAATGTACAAGTACTATTGCACAGGAATACAAAGTGAAGCAGTTTTTCTTGTAATGCAAAGTGTAAGATAAGCAGTCAGTTTTAGCTGTAACCTGTTATTACTACCCAGCAATGATGCTTAAAAATTAGATAACTAACGCGTATCAATGTTACAGAGTAACACAATAAAAACTAGCATACTGTATATAGCACATTTGTTCCATACATTTGAAATGGTGTCATATTCGAGAAAAAAAGTGATTTAATAAATTATTCTACGAATTGTTTTTTTTTGCAATTTTCCAAAATCTTAACTTCTGCAACCAAAATAAGTCTATTTTTATCATATTTTGCACTCACAAGGTAATAACAACATCCACAAATGCGCAAGACAGTGGCTAAGTAGTTACTGCTTTAGTTTCATAGTGCATGACTGCATCTGGTCTACTACTGACTGTCATTCCAGAGTTAAACTTTTTGATATTATAACTAAGCAACATTTTAAATAATTCTACTTCAATTATCTAAACAATTATTAATGATTTTTAAAAAGTCTGTGGAAAATTGTGCTATCATGAGAATTAATGAACATATGGTGAATACGGTTTTGCACAGTATAACGTAGCACTTGTTAAAATTAAAAACTTGACTTTCTGCAACAAGAACAAACAGATACAGATCATTTAGAAATTGCGATTTGAAACAGACCTGTGAAATAATATACTCGGAGAATGTTACTGCAAAAACGAACTCCAGAAAGTCATCAGGTGTCATCTTCTGCATGTATTCTCCACAAGCTTCATAGTGATGTAACCAGTCATTCTAAAACAGTATAAAATATTCTATTTTGTACTGCTGTATCATCATTATCATACACCGGAAGACTCAAAATTCAAAACCCAAGTTCAAATTCAAATTAGCACCTAATGGTTATATAAGATGACAGAGTTGCTTACCCTATATCACAGTATAGACAGAATATTTAATTGCATGTTGTAAATACATTTCTATGCTGCATTTTACAGTCTACTGTATGCTGTTATTTAGCTGTTACTAGATAAAGATAATGAAATTTGCAACATTTCTCAGCAAAATGTTAGTTTCTGCAGTGGTAGGTCAAATTCATGAATTTTGCAAATCCCGCCATGACAAGTTTATACTGTTACTATTTCTTTACTTTCATCTATATAAACAGTTTTTCGCCTACCGTTACTACCATCAAGTCCCAGGTTGCAAGGAAATGATTGTCGACAACTGTCTACCTCTCAGAAAGACTACCATATAATGAAATAAAATACTAACAGTTTAAATTATGTGATGAAAAGTGTCGTTTACTTGAAACAGGAACATCTGCAATATTCTAAACGAGCCACGATGTTAAGATCAGCATCGAAATTAGAGACACACTTCTAGCAAAAGTGTTCTGCCCCTTAAGATTTTAGATTTTTGACAATAATCCGCCAAAATTCCGACGATAGTATAGTAGCTGAGACAAACTGTGTTATCAGTCGCTGGTTTCTTCATCTGAGGACCATCAAGAAACATTTTCACTGACCAGATGCGATAGACTCGGCTTGACTGGATAGCCACACCTTGCTGCATGTCACAAAGTAGACATTCAACTAAGTAACAAACCAGCAAACACCAAAAACACTATGTACAGTCGTCGGGCTGACACGACCTAATGCGGGTCCTGTGAGTGACAGTCACACAGTTACTGCTTTCACGGCCCGCCACAAATCCACAGTTGTCACTCATATCTCTATCTGTAAAGTCTCCATTACTGGCATCAAAAGTGAAGTGTTCAAGGTCACAGGTGCAGAAACAGAAAGAGCATGAGGAACGGATGGAGGAAACGTGGTTCAAAAAATTAATGCTCAATCGTGACAGGCTCCTGATGGGCCCCTGGAGCCTGAACCTTCGTGGTCAGTGTTCCCCTCTCTGTATCACTGGACGCAGCAAGTCCAGACATCACTGTGTGTGAATGTCGACCAATTAAAGTTAACAATAACAGCAACTGTATGAAAGAAAAACTCCACGATATGTGCAGACATCAATGTATTGTAAATACACTGTCGATAACAATACTAAGCTTCACATAAAACAAAGTTATATGTCAATCTATATCAATCAAAATTTTTTAGTGTGGCTAAAATAGCAGAAAGTCCTGCGAGGCGTAGTAGGGTCACAATTTGACCTACTAGCTGTCTCACACCTCAGCCTATGAAATATTGGCTGTTGGAAAAACCGATATTAACGCTGTATTGCAGCAAATCTGGAAAAACCCTTCATGCTCCATTGTGGCACCTCAACATTTTGACTAATGGAAAAAACTGTATTCACTAATATTCCAACTAAATCTAAACTAATTAAACTAACTAGTTAAACCAATCAAAGGACCACGCTCATGACCACCCTTGGATGCAAGGACGCCACATGCCAAATCTAATCAAGTTCACAGAAAAATATGAATGCGATGTAATCAGCAATGATGCTCATAGTTTACAAGGACACTCCATTTAGTTCTTGAACAAAAATTTATCCAATGATGTTCTGGAAACCATGTTGTGACTGTACTGACCACAAAAAACAGCCACTGGACAGGAGACACATGTTAAACACGACCAATGATAATCAGCCATCAATAACGGGGTAAACCTCCCCCTCCCCCCTGAACAAAAAAAATGGATGTCAACTACATAACAGTGAAGATGAAGTAACGAGTTCTTGGTCTCTCTACTGTCCCATCCTCCTTCTTCACAGGCACCGACTGAAGACCTTATAAAGACAACAACAACCAAACAGACGACTGACAACAAACTCAACTGAATGTCTAGCAAACTGCAGCACCTTGTCATAAATGTATGGTGCAAGTTTAGCAATGGCGGAGACGTTGTCACGACTGAGGACCGGCTTAATGACGTCCAACGGATCACACTGGCCATCGGTCAGTTCTTTGTAGTCAATACCTTCATCAGCAACAGCAGCATCAATACTATGAACGAATAAAGAATAAAGATTTAAAGGTTAAAATAAACCACAGGACAAGAAGGGTCTAGAAGACCACTTACACTTGCCCTAATACTATTACATACATAGAGATACATAAAAACATACAGTAAAATAAACACACAAAAAAACTAGAGAATTAGAAAATTACTAAAGACAAAATTTTGCTTAAGTACACACAATCTAGCATCCGCTTAAAAACATTAAAACTAGAAGCTGCTACCACTGTACTAGGCAAAGCATACCAGTTTAAACAACACGATTCGAAAAGAAATATCAGCAATACCAGTGTGGCAACATTAAATTCAGTAGACTGCTTTTAGTGTAGCTGCTGAACAGGATGCAGATTTGTTTAGCAGTTAAATATAATCTATTATCTATTGCATGAGTGCTTCTGTTGCCGTTCAGTGCAACCAGTTTATTACATCGTCATCAGCAAGATGGTCTTTGCAGACTACCAACAGAAAGCATCGTCAATAGGCACTCATTCACTATGTGTGACATTGTCTTGACCAGTTAAATATAATAAGCAGTATAAATATTTATGACGACAGCCACACACTGATGGTCACAAATTACCCAGTCACAAATAACAGCTTTTCTGACAGACTGACATCAACTTTGGCTAAGTCTAAAGGCTAAGACTAAAGGCTTAGACCAAAATATACACATTTAACACAAGGAATTCCCAAGTTAAGACTGTTTGGTTCAGCTTAGCCTTTAGACTTAGCGGAAGTTGACCTCACCCAGTGTTAGTCCTCTACAATGATGTGTTTTGGTGGGTTAAAGGTCAAAATTCAAATTTGCAGAACTATTATAGTTACTGTCAAAAGCATGTTTCTCTTTGACTTGACAACAGCAACAACAGCAACGGCAAATATAAAATCACTTAAGAGATTTTCCCCATTTAATGACTAGTCTGAGTTGCATTATGTGGCACAAAACAAGACAAAACAACAGCAACAGACTATCACAGATAATGACAACTGACTACTGAACTTAATTACTTTGTCCACCAGCCAGCATATCTGTGTATCCACTTGTAACATATTAGTTACCAGACTAAAAATGAAGTAATTATATAACTCCAACTACTACAGTACTTGCAAATTTTTCTTCTTTAACTGGTCTTCTTTCCCACTATTACTAGAGGATAGGCCAGTTGATAAAAGAAAACGTACTGGACAAGTTTAAATGGGCTTTATATCACAAAATTACTGAAGTGAACAATTATGATGAATGTCGACTACCGGCAACAGTCGATTTGAGTTTCCTTAGAAGTTTGACGTGGTTCTGTGATGAGTTGTCTGAAGTCTTGCAGTCTGCCAGCAGAGAATAGAAGTAGATCAGTCGATCTTGGTCTGTGCCACTAATTAAAGGGTAAACATTCTTGTGCATTCGTGCAATGAACTTTGTTGTCATTTCTGCTGAGGTGGATTCTCCAATGCCACCAGTTAACTCCGACACAATTCCAAGCTCTGTGATCCGCTCTTTGATTAAATCTGTTGTCATGCTGCAAAGAAAATAACAAACGAAACTAAAACACACTAAAACACACCCGCCACTGCAAATAAACCAAATCATTTTTTGACGATACTTATTTTCTGATTTTACCTGACAATTAATGATACGACTTGTAGAACTCATAAAGCACTACCGTTTCTTGTTACTAAACATTAAAGTTAACAGACACAACTACTGTGATTAACAACAGACTGAAATATACAGCATAAGTATTACCAGCTATCAGCTACAGCCTGAAATGAACATAGATCAACCAAAATTGATCAAAAATACTGTACAACGTTTACAGCCAATTCACATACCGGCTCTCATTTTCATCAAAAAGAAACTCCAAGTGAATCATGTAAACATCCCACAATGGCACGTGGTAGGTTTTCGCAAGTGACACGGCCATCGCGTACATTTCATCATCTCTACTCCTGAACGCAGACACGTGTGTGTGCCACATTGTCACATTCAGTCAAGACAGAATCAGACAACAATATCGTAAAAACAACGTATGAAAAAATTGACAGCAAATTTTACAAAGCATTCATAACACTCATCTAATCTCATCTCATGTGACCTCATTTTGTGTGAACCAAGTGCACACTATGATTGGCTGCAGCCACAGAAACTAGGTTGCTTCATGACCCAGTTCACTACAACCAATTGCAGCACAGTCAGATCAGATGAGATGAGGTCACATGAAATGAGGTCAGATAGGATGAGGTAAATTGAGTGATATGAACACTCCTTTACACATTTCACATAAACATCTTGTTGACGGGACACAATTGGCTGTGTTTACTATAAACATAAGACAGTTCCTTTGCAATTAACTACACATATGCTTAATTCAACCAACCTGATATTCTGTTACTGTGTTGTAACCAACTTGTGTTCTCTCAGGTCTGGTCATTAAACGAATATATAATATTATGTTATGTTATGTTAAAAATTGGGTTAGAGCAACAAAAAATTTTCAGTATAAATATACTCGTCTGTAAGTGTGACTTAGAGACTGCGGCAAAGCAGACAGCAACACATAATGCTGTCAGTAGATGTGTAAGTAACTGGCTTCGTATCTGAGCCTGTATGTTTGAGTACTACACTGCTAGTGTGTCTAAATGTATCTGCGTGTCTGCCTCTCTGTATTACATCAGTCTCGGTCATACTGACATTGCAAGTCCGAGGATCGTCTCCAGCTTGTACTGCTCATCCGCCACAAAGCGTCCTACGTCGATACCTGCGCATACAAACAACGACTCACTGCAAAGTTATGATGCTATCACCATTCCAATTATCGATCAATCAATCAATTAATCAACCAATGAGGCACCCGTATGCTCAGAAGGTTGTGTCTATTCCGATATCTAGAACCGCTGTTATAGCAGACTCACCGGTGTCAAGCCTGCGGAGAGCCTGGGCCTGCGTCAGCTCAATCAGCCGAGCGTTGTAGTGCATCAGACGCAGCGACATCTGGCGGACAGAGGCCGACATCTGTCCGCCGACAACTGGGTCAGAGAGCGCCCGGGAAATATAGGTCACTACGGCGGTGCACAGACTGGCCGGGGACGTACGATATACGCTACTCGGAGTTGTGTCTTCATCGTCGGTACTTCGGCGGAGGCACGAGGCAAGTTGCAGCGAGTAGTAGTAGACAGGTATCTGTAGTGCGATATCGGTTGACGGCAGCTTGATGAAACATTGCTCAGCATCCACTGGCTGCCATCACGCACACACACACACATTGGCGCATTGTGATAGATTGTTTTCTTGCGACTTATAAATATTCTTACTTACTTACTTACACACACACACACACATGCAGAGCAATGCCTAAACACCACAGTAGAGGTTATTATGACCAAAACATAAAGGCAACATTTTAGCATAGACTGAAATGGTCTATTGCCCTGTATGCACAGACTGCTAATACACGAACAGATACAATATTTTTACACTGTGAACTGTCAGCCGTTTTGAACTTAGGCCAATTTAAATAACTTTAATGTAATGTAATGTAATATTGTGAACAATCTCTGACCATCTATTTAAGAGCAAAAATGCAAATACAATATAAATCTGTGATGTAAAACTGAGAAAAATGCCAGGGGTGAACCTAGATAGTTTGGTCATTGGGGGGAAGACTCAGATGGTTTGATGTGTGGAATGTAAAGTTAATGGTGACCAGATCAAATAATCGTACAATTTAGTTCAATGAAAATGGATAGTGGTCTATAGTGACAGACTCAAGAGGGCCATGAATATTACTAACCACTCCCACTAAGAAAACACATAGTGATCTTTGGGATTATGCACTGCATACAACATTTATTCATTTATTTACTTATTTATTTGCAGAACTATAAAAAAGCAAATAAACTGCATGGCCGACACTACATTTGTTGTTTCAATCTTATCAATCCACTGTTTAAATTAAGTCAATGACAAGCTACGAGAGAGACAAAACAGCTGTGAACTCACGTTTGGAAGTGCCAAAAGATACGAGACGCCGAGGCTCAGGTCCTGAATGATTGTCTCTTCAGCCAAATGCAGCAGAACTGCAAACACAACAAGCAAATGAACAAATTAGCAGCAGCAGTAGCAGCAGACATAAAGAATTAAATGCATTAATATAATACTATTACTACCGCGTCCACTAGTCGACAATTACTCCAGTGTTTGGCTATGTTACTAACTAGTAAGGCATACTTCTTTCAGTGGCAATAAAAATTACACAGATGTCGCCAATTGATGATGTCAAATCATCGAATGGAAAACTGTACTTTGTACGTGTTGCTCAGCTTGTAAGATGTGAATTTGCAGCCGAGGAGAGTGAGCAATGGTGCAATGTTTTGTGGTTGCAGGATAAACCTTCGTCATGGTCAATTGTACATGGTTTATTATAAGTTTTTGTGGCAGTGCACTACGCAGATTAATTTATTAGTTTATCAACTACTGACAGCAACAACAACAAAAAACTAGAACATATAATAAAGTTCATACCTCTGTCATTAGATCTGACTGGGAATACAAGAGCGCACAGCAAAAGAATTAGTCACTTGCAGTTAAAAAATAAAAGAAGAAAAGATAGCATTGTTTTTGAAAATTTTCCAATTAGCTGTATGTTGTTCATCGACCGGTAACCTTACAATTCCGAGAATATGTTTCAGAAAACTTTCAAAATTTAGACAACTCTTCTCTGAACAATAGTCTATCTATCTCTTAAACTTCACAAAAATCCACATATAGCTTTTCAAGTTACCCGGTAAAGATACAGATAGCAGACAGATAAAGGGGACAGATACATAACTCTCACCAACATAGATAACAATCACAGTCAGTTAACTGAAACAATATGACTGAGTACATAAACAGACCTTCAGTGAGACTCCGGTCGTTGAACGTAGAACGTTCAGTGACAGTGTCCTCCATGTTAGCAGCTCTTAGCAAACATTCGCTGACTGATGTCAAGTAACCACTGGAACTCGGCTTTGGCGCTCGTACTAACCCACCATAGTCGGCCTCGACCTTCACAACAGACAATTCAGCTACTACTGGCACCAGTAGCAACTAACAAAGGATTGTCGATACTACGACATGTTGTACATACATCTCGAACGATAAACAGATAAAAAAATGTTAAAGTCCTGCAGAAACTTTTGCTGGCTGGTGTCAGTACTTTTAGTTCTTTTCACTGTTTCAATAATGCTGACTGGGTGACAAAAGGACATCCGGCCAGCAAAAGCACCAAAGCACGCACCCAATTATATTATCTTTAAAGACAACAAACTTCATCAAGAGACACGGAGTGAGAAAACAGTCACCTTGTTAATGTAGCAGTCTGGATGCAAAGTCTCGTAGAACGGATGACAGCCAAGACGCTGTAGGTCCATGTTGTGGTCATCCTGCTGAGCTGCGGCTTGTTGGGTGGGACGTAGATTGCCGAGCGTTTTTCGCCACCACGCCGCGTCACTCACGTGAGACAGGGCAAGTTGCGTCGCTCGGTTCGTCGACTGCAATATCTCTCGTGTGTGATTAATGGCACCACGGGCAGACAGCAGACTTGTCTCAGCTTCGGAGCCTGATGGGCTGCTGCCACGGTTACCGACCTGATAGTTGAGCCTTTCATAAAGCATCTGTTGACAAATCCCATATCACTATCGTCATGTGCTAACTGTCATTCACTCCACTAATGCTCTTATTTGGTCATTATTTTTACTATTAATACTATTATTGGCATATTCAATGCACATACAAGCAAAAATAAATCAGCAATTTTCAAACATAATGTGACAAAACAAAAAACACAATCATATTGCCCAAATTAATTTGGAAACAGGCTGCTTCGCTACCTCCGGCGGTGGCAGACCCACTCCCAGCCTCCGTGCACAATCATTCAACTGTATTTGCCAGACTGTGCCTATGTGCAATGCACAATTCCATCAGTCCACCCCACTCACCATCCCAAACAGCAGCTCAATCAGTTAAGACACTTTTAGATGGCCGAAAACATATTCTCTCTAAACATTACATCACTGCGTCACCCCAGAATTTGCCCCCTGCCATGGAGGGATCTGGATCCCACCTAACACACGGCTCCTTGAGCCGACCCGAACACCATCCCAAACAGCATCACGATCAAGTCAGCCATTTTTCCACAATACATGCTCATTAATAAGCGACCAATAAACTGATGACGGAACTCGACCTGTAACAATAGGCCGCCCATGTGAATTGTGGCCTAATGATGTTGTGATATGAGTAGCCAGCTTAGTAAGTAAGTAAAACCTGTGTCTGCAGCAGCAGCTTGGCACTCAAGATGCTGTCAATCAAATCTGGCATACAGTGAATCACTGCAAAGTTCAGCAGCTCAATCCTGCAGCAAAATACCCACATCGATTCTTTTAATCTATTCGTGTCTTGCTGCTTATTAGTATTACAATTATCAACGAAGAGATTAAAGTGGCACTGTCACGTTAAAAACGCTGCAGGGACACTGTACAACTAAAAACAAACACTAATCGTCTAATACTAAACTTAATAAGTAATACGTGATGCATCGTGTCACTTGTTACTTGACGTTAACAGACAATAACTGTAAAAGCTGCAGTTTATATATAACATTTACAGCAACAAATAGTCTGACATCTGACTTAGAATGGAAGGTTACAGTTTTAACTCCTGGGCATTTTGCACGTATGAACCAACTACGAACGAATTGTTGACATCCTTGTGCTTATGTCACCAAGCAGTATAATTTGGCAATGGTCAACTGATAGCGAAGCTCCGAAGTTGAGAAGGGTTATAGGTCTGACGTTGCACTGGCTATGTATTACGGACTTTAATGGTCTAACAACCTACAAGCTAAGGCCTATAAAAGGGAAAGAGCAACCTATGCTGTCAGTAAATGTATGGCATAATTTACGCTGCATGCAGTTCTGCAAGAAAATGTGTCACTTTCGCACTACAAACTCAAAATTTCAGGAGACACTGTTGTTACATGCGAATTTCGTGTTTTCTCCTAGTAAATTTCTAGAATATAGATAGCGTAACTTACTTTGCAGTGACGTCGGAAAAGTCAACGGCCTCTGCAAGAGCTTTGCATTCAGACCAGGCCGACGAGTAGTTGACTTGCATCAGTTGTTGACACGCCTCGTATGCCGTCTTGTAGTTCTCACACTAAGTTCAACATGATAAACTACGATCAGCTCCATCTTCCCAGTTTACTCCATCATTGGAGCATTGTGGCAGATGCCCCCCCCCCTCAATTTCCAACGATTTATTTTTTTCAGTTCACTCTGAAAATGTACAAGCGACTTTGTGCAGTTATCTTTCCAAACATTTTACAGTTTGTGACAACAACTGGTGTAGTTTAGTGGTGGCTACATAAATATATTTTGTACCATTTTTGAGTGAACAAGTATTTTCATTCAAACCGAGTTTCGTGCCCACCGTCATATCAAATCCCGGCGATATCACTGTAAACTGCAGGTCAGGGTGAGTCCCCCGAAACAAAAGAACATTTGAGACTAACCGGAGCAGATTTTTGATCATGCCAAAACAGCAGAGTCAAAACACAGAAGAGACAGTCAACGACAACCATCGGCAAAAATAAAACAAAAAAGACTGAATGAGCAGAATTGTCAATCTCGACAAACGATGTAACTTATGAGATGACACTTTCTGGGCATGTATCGGATGAACTCACAGTAACAAATGAAAACATACACATGAGCATTAAACACACAAAGAACAAATGATGGAGCACCATCATGTATAATAGTGTCTCATCAAGTGAATAAAATTAGTAGAATTAAGTCAACATCTTCCACTCCTACTTACATGAACATGACACATAAATCAAACTCCACAACTTCAATACATGTCGCAGTGCAGAAAAACAAAACTGTCACCCATAAGAGGTAGTTCGCCTATGTTCATGTGTATAATGTGGGCTGCAAGACAATTTGATCACAGTCCACGGGACACTTTAATAGATAATGGCAAATACTGCAGTGGCAGTGAAATATTTACCTTGATGGCAGCCCTAGCAAAATGTGCTTTGGAACTTAATTTTCTCTATATTTTGGTGTAATAATACATTACATGTACAATTACTTTACAATACAACACAAACAGAATATATAAAGCACTGCTTTATTCAACTGGCCGAGAGTGGCTGTAAAATGTTCAGTGTTCACTGTAATCGGTCAAATGCTAGTGTAAAATGTTCAACTTCAAGTTGAGGTTGAAAATCTGCACTATCAATTATAAAATAAAGATGAAATGGCAGGCTGTTCCAGGTGTCAGGAATGGTAAAATGGAAGCCACTAACATTAGTAACAACTACAGCAGCAGCAGCAGCAGCACTGGCAGTGAAATATGTACCTTGATGGCGGCCCTAGCAACAAGCTGCATAATCTGTCCGTGCATCCGTGATGTTGAAGAGCCGCCAACACGCAGCAGATGACCCAGCTTCTGCAGCTGACAACAAGCAGTCAAATAACGATCATTTGCACCCAGTCAACAAAACTGTGTCCCATTTATAATATTTAATCTGTTTCACTCAACTTCCTTGCCAACAAGCCATGATGTTGGCATATCTTTGAATGTCGCTGTCAAAACAACAACTGTCAGTCACTTAATGTTTTCGCTTTCTGCCAAATGATAAAGAGTTGTCTAACTAGCGAAAACTCTTTCATCAGACATATTGCTCGGTTGCTTATGTTAGAGGCACACTCATTAGGAATAAGGTAATTTTACGATACTAATACAGCATGTAATCTCTTTCTCCTGCACATCCACACATTTATCAGCAAACACAGCTACACTGGCCTTCCCAGGATGCATCAATTAGCAATTACTCACCGGTTCTAAACGAATCAAGACTAAAAACTCAACACTACATTTCAACCGGTGATACCCGTTGGTAGTTCTTGTAGGTCGACGATCGTGCGTCGATGGCCTTCTGTATCAGTTCCAGGCGATTAGAGCACAGACGAACTGAAACAAACGATACGAGAATGACGTTACACTTCACGTCAGTAGCACGCAAATGTTACTGGCTATATATAGCTGTGAACACTGCCAGAGACAATAGCAAGTATGTTTGTTAACTAAAAATGGCCAAATGCAGAGGAAACACATCTTCCAGCAATAAAAAATAAAGTTAACACTGTACATCGTCCCTGCAGTCGTTTCTTTTATTTTACAGCATGCTAGACATTGTTAGCAATATCATCAACACGACAATCGGTATTTTTTTATGCAGCTCAATCAATTATTCATTCACGGTCCAGCACTTTAATCTGCCGAACGCCGCGGTTTTATTTTCCATTGTTGTGAATAACCTTGGCGTTCTCCTGGATAGTCA
>Ga0209782_1000248_pt1 | contig 21672 bp, 9 predicted proteins | sample WorMetmaBAHAMAS1_FD_187390 | JGI IMG/M metagenome (GOLD analysis project Ga0209782, IMG submission 187390) | Marine gutless worms symbiont microbial communities from Max Planck institute for Marine Microbiology, Germany - Inanidrilus... | ecosystem: Host-associated > Annelida > Digestive system >...
ATATATATATATATATATATATTACATCTCGCATTAAAAACTGAACCTGTCAACACACTAACCCAAGAACAGAAAAATGAAAACTTTAAATTGGTCAGTTACATCAAACGAATGTGTTCATAAAATTAACACAGCCAATAAACAAGCATGACATACTTGAGTCTGCTAGACACATTAAACTTCATTAAAATTAATAACCAGATCATACCAATTGCATCACATTAATTATAAATTATGCGAATGTTAAATAAGAGAACATATGCGGTGCAAATATGACAACAATAAATATGAGGCTTTTGCTCTGAGGCACAATATGTACACACTCAAAAATTAATGCAACACATCTCAACCATTTAAGGCACAAGTAAAGATGGACAGATATCTGGTATCGTCATGTATAAATCTAGCCATGGTTTGGCATTGACTCAAAAAAAATTAGATAATTTAGGTGTGCTCAGAAAGTGACAGCTAGCGACAATTACAGATTTCTTATTTGGTGATGAGATCATCCACGACTGCCGACGGCTGGCAATTCATTGACCAGCTGAAACTGATTTATAAGGCAAATTACCTGTTAGTACTTATGCAAAATTATTCTTGCCAATATAATTTCAAAGAAAATTAAATTTTGAAAATTTCTGTCATATCTTTGAGGCTGCAACCCACTAATAATCTCTGCATGCCCTTGTAGGGGCGATTCTAAGGGGGAGTCAGGGGGCCCCTCAGTCAGAGGTTTGGCCCACCAAATGAAATTCCTGTTAAGTGTAACTTGGCATCTGGGATAAAAAAAAATTAGTGATTATGTCGCTTTCATCTCAAAAACTGCACATATGAAAATATGACCAACAAAATTTTTTGAGGACACTTGTGGCCCCACTGACCCGTCAACATGGATGCGCTAGAACCACAGCTGTGCTCTTGATCACGGTTGATCTCACAGATAAAAACAACTGTCCACTGCTTTGCTCTAACAGACTGTAATTTCCAACACTCATCGGCGACGACTTGAACTTATCATCCATGTGGCAAGCTAAAGATAATAACCGATGCACTATCTACAGACTAGAGACGGCCGATAGATCATCCTCAACAGACCTGGCAGAGAACTATCAGTGACAAGCATCTCAACCGTGCTTTACACGCAGTCCATCAACAATTAGATGACAGTGTGGCAGTTTCAAAGGACATCGAGACCTATGCAGTCAATAATGTTAATGGTGCTGATGCATTTTATGAACTGTACTTCACAGGTGTGAAAAATGCAATCCAACAAATACATAGATCTTGTTGGATTTTAAGGGCAGGTTATACAAATATAAATGATAAGAACTGCAGTTTATCTACTGTGTTAACAGCCATGGATCAAAAACTGCAAAAATCATAAAAAGGTGATACCCACCATCACGTCGTCTAAATGTCATTTATATTTGCTGTTTTATTATCAGTTACAGTACATTTTATAGCACTTAGGCTAGGGAGGACAATTATACATCAGCACACTAAAATTCTCCTGAAATAGGTCTAAATGATTTTACAGATATCATGTTTTTTTATATTTTCCAGACGGCAATTGGCCACCATGCTGATATATTTAAAAGGATAAAATTTTATATGCTGACGAAGTTGGAGGATCGAGGCACATAACCACGCCAAATTTTCTCGAAACTGGTCTATCCAAAGCAGAGATATTGCGATTTTTCGATTTCCCAAATGGCCGCTGCCGCCATCTTGAATTTTTAAAATCGCGAAATTTTATCGGCTAACGGGGCCCAGAGGGTCGAGCTGTGCATTCAATAATGTTAACGGTGGTGATACGTTTTATGAACTGTACAAATATGGAATGTGGGAAAACAATACAGTCCACCTCTATGCAGAAGTAACACATAAGGCTGGAATAGTTTTGCAGATGACAATAAAACATAATGCATAGCAAAATGCAATCACATTCTGTTCATCTGCATTACAAAACTAATAAGGAAAATGGGAATTATTTATAAAAATATCCGACGTTCAGTTAATTATGTATAAGTACATTTCTATTTCACATTTAACTTTTATCTATAAGCAAAAACTGCTAGAGTATCTCAATCTAAAATTTGTGATATCATTTTACAGGAAAACAAAGAAAGAACTGCAATGGAAAATGAAACGTAGACAAAAAATATTGGAATCACTGGTAAGCATTCAAGGCACTTCATGCAACACAAAAAGCAACATACTAAAACCGGTCTTCAGTGTGCACATTAAAGCATCTGGTAACTGGCATTAAACACGATAAAACACAGATATGCATACAGTGCAAGCTCTTAGCATAAAACAGTCAAAATAAAAAGATCCACTTCACACACTGTAAAACATAGCATCATGTGTATTGTGTGACATTACAGTGAAGGCGAACAACTAATTTTTAACATGCAACACTACCGCAAACACGTTTTAGGACCTCTTTTGCCGGAAAACTTAGCTGGCCAACACCAAAATGGTAAACCATGTTCTAGACTGTGTGAAAAAAGATCAGAGGGTGACAACTGGATCATATGCAAATCATTTGCACTTCGCTCCAGACAGATAACCATGCCTGCATCTAACCACTCAATGTCTACAGGCCGGATGCTCTTCGTAACACCCAACCAACAGTAATAACACACCGAGGACGACGTTACTGTAGAGCACAGTACGTGTAAAATGCTCACTCAAGAAGTCTCTCCACTAGTCACAGTCATATGCTTTACTAAAACAACAAAAGATATCAGGGACACAATCAAGGCAATAACATATTCATATGATTCATATGTTTGAATAGAGTCTAGACACCCAGGATATTCCAAATATCACTGTAAAATCTGGATGTAAGCATGTCAGAATTTGTCTAAACGTTACTGCAGTTACTGGAAACACCTCCACAGACATCACGTCAAGAACATATGAAGCCATTGGCCATTGTATCTGATCAGGTAGATTGTTCAGAGCCTCAAGAACAGTTGGTAATACCTCAGAAACACAATGTTTGAGACATAGTGACACTGGGAGAGGGACCGACCGAAAATAGATTTTACGTCTTTGGCCGAAAACAAAAGTGGCACCGAAAATAATACTTCACTTTCAGCCGGAAACCGAAACGAGAAAAATATCTATTTTCCGCCAAAAACGAAACCGGAAGTAAGCAGATCAAGCAGCAACACAACGATTATGAAGTTTTTGGTTTAGTCGTCTGCAACAGTGCTAACATTCAATGCAAAATACAAAAACGTATAACACTAAGCTGTAGACTAACACAATACTCAATGGCACGATGTAGCCTAGTCAAGTTTATGCTATATTTCAGAAATGACTATGTTGTAGGCTAGATAGATTCACTTGCACTCCACACAACTGACTGGAAACCAGTATAAACTGGCCAACAATTGTTGCTCTTGTTCATCTGCATGCTACATGCCACGCCTTTATCAAAGTCACAGGCTATAAATGCATTTAAATCAGATTGGAGCTTGGGCTGCTCTGCAGCAGCCACCGCAGTGGAAGAGGCTCAAGTTTCATTTCAAAGGCGATGGGCAGTGATAAGACTCGTTAGCATTTAGCATCCGTGGTCCATTTATATGTCCGCTACTTTAGGAACGTTCGACAGGCCATTTGTGGCCGAGAATAGCATGTTTTGGGCTGAAAATGAAAAGAAAACGAAACTGAAAAATGCATTTTTGGGCAAAAACGAAAATGGCCAAAAGCACCATAAATCGTCATTTTCGGCGCCGTAAATGAAAATGAAACCGAAATTTGGTCGGTGTCTACATTGGGAGTAACAGAAAGGTATAACACTGTCTATCAAGTACCGTTCATAATGACCTACAATTCCACTAGTGAAACTTTTGGAAATCCAGTACAACAAAAAAGGTCGCACACGAGCCAGGATATGTTTACTAACAACAAAAAATATCACAAGACAGGTTGCCTATAATTTCAACAAATATAAGGACTGTTCCATGTCACACACAGTTACGTATGCTAAACATTTAAATAACTAAGTATCTAAAAACTAAAAAAAAACATTAACAAAGTGCCATAAACCTTTATATATAAATGAATCAGAAATGCTAAAAAGTGGTAATACTGCTGAAATGGTACAAAATAAAAACATGGTTTTCTACCTAACAGCACTGCTGTTAAGAAAATTACACAATGGCTTTCACAAATCATTCTAACCGCACAGTTCTTCATGTCTGTCACACTAAAACCAGGTATATCGAACCAGACTGAGCAAACATTTGTACACAGAATTAACAGAGCAAATTTTAAATGATGCAGAGCACCACAAAGTCTCTGTGACGACTAAGCCTCATGTTTATTTCATGCTGGCATATTACGTAACAATAACAGCATGCATAGTGGTCAGCAGAAACCAACATTATGGTACAAGATGGTGCTGAGGCGATTATGACGCCAGCAAGAAAAGTGGTCTAAGGAAACAAAGTATAACAATAATAATACCATGTTGATATTTATGGTGCTATTACCATAGCTTAGAGCCATTGTGAGAGTTTACCCAGTTCATTTGAAGAATGCAGACTGGCCACCAACCGTCAGACCAAGCCACCCAACTAGGACTGTGAGTCGGCCAATAATAATTGGCAGCTACCATCTACATCCACCATTTGGTACTCAGCCCGAGAGCTGACACTCATTTTACCGTCCCACAGAGGGTAGAAGGCTGAGTCGACCCAGATACTGCAGGAGAGGTGCAGCAGCCCATGCCTAAGACTGCGAATCGCATCGGCTGTCGCAGATTCACATTCGAAGAACTGCGGAAAGATTGCCACATATTAGCAGCTGCAATGTTAAAGTTACAAGCCCCATTACTGTGCTGACTGTTCAGTTATTATTATTATTATTATTATTATTATGAAACAAGTAAGATTATAGTGTCGTAAAATCCAAAGGACTGCAAGAACACTTTACAAAAGTACGCATAAAAGCATGCATTCGGAGTCGAGCACAAGCAAAGATACGTCAGACACAGTCCTGGCCAAAACAGTTTTAAATAGAATTCAATAATAACTAAAGTCAATAAATATCACTGGCATTCTAGGTGCTCCATAAGAGAATGTAAAAAACTTGAGTGTTTGAAAATAAGACAAACCTACTTAAGAATCTACATGGAATGAGATCCAAGACATTGAATCACAACAACAATAATGTACTTTTAAACAAACGCTGTGGAGATGTCACAAAGTATAACCTCTAGGTCAATAAAATGCCAACTGGAGTAAAGATAAAAATCAACATCACTAAAAATGAAGAACTGAAATAACACAACGATTATCAAAATGACACACAATAATGCTGTAATTGGAATGCTATCAGCTAATCTGCCATCAGCTGATCAGTGCAAATACACGCAGCCAAGTGCAGTTTTAAATGTTCCAAGTGACACCGAGGGGGCCTACTGCAGGCTGATGTGAGAGCAACATCCTCACCACTTCATCACTGTCTGGTAATGACTGTGCCAGCTGCAGAGCACTGCGGCCGGCCTTGTCAGTGAGCTTGTACAGCGAGTGTGCATCGCACGTGCTGTTCACAGCATTAACGATGACCTGGACAACCTCCGGCCGGCACGAATCCACTGCAGAGTGAAGCGGTGTCCAGCCATCAATATCTGGCATCGACAATACCTCACCGCATCTGTCTGCCAGAATCTCCACCAGAACTCGAACGGCTCCAAGTCGACCGTGTCGAGCCGCCAAATGCAGCGGCGTCTCCTTATCGGTTGTCAGAGCCAAAATAAGTGACGGTGCAGTCTCGTACAATGCCTGGATAACCTTAGCTGCCGCAGGTTCGTTCCGACACACAACGGCATCATGTAGCGGTGTCCACCTGCCTTTGTCAAGAGCACCAATATCTGCACCACATTTCAACAGCGCAATGCATGACTCGAAGTGACCGCGGTTTGCAGCCACATGAAGAGCCGTCTTCCTGTTGGACCTACAGCGGCGATCAATATCGGGTTCGGCTGGAGTTATCTCCAACGGTTCTGCACAGTGTTGCAGATAGCGAAGTATGACGTTCGTTCGGTTGTTGAATGCCGCAATGTGGATAAAGTTATAGCCAGAATTGTCTGTATCCCAGAGATCGAGGCCAGCCTCGACTAGGAAGTGGATCTTGTCAACATCACCCACGGCTGCCGCTTCGTGAACTGGCGTCGTGCGGTAGTCCTTGCAGTGCTGCTTGTAAAGGCCAACCAACGTTGGAACGAGACCTTTGTTGTCATGTGGAACACGTCGCGCTACATCCCACGCTGTCTCGCCAGAATGGTTCTTTGCATCAAGCCGAGCACCGCGGTCTACCAGTAGCGACATAGTAGACACAGTTGCTGCCTCGATGGCCACAAGAAGGGCAGTGTTGCCACTGCTTGGGTCGGGGCGGTGAACCAGTGTCGGTTCAACTTCGAGAATGGCCTTCGCTGCCTTGACACAGCCTCGCTGAACCGCTACAAGCAGGCCGCGCAGCCGTCCTTCGGCAGTTAACGAACTGTGCTTCATCACCGACCGAGTGCGTGGAGTGTTATCATTAGCCACTGCTTCCATCAACTCCTTGAAGAGACGCTCACTCTTCGAAAGCGGTGGCTCCTTCTCCTTCGAAGGGTGTCTTGACCGGCGGTCGCCCGACCAGTGTCTCGACTTACGTTCACCGGAAGAGTGCCGTGACTTGGGGCGTGTTTCAGCGGCCAGGAGTAACTGCTGCTCGGGAATGACAGCATCCGGTTTGCTGTTTGCATCAACAAAATCCTTTCGGTCACCTACTGCATTATCAACCGACGACAGACCACTGCCTCCATTACCAATGACTGGGTGGTCTGCAATAATGATATTGTAACTGGCCGGCTCAGCATCATTCACTGTATCTGTCATGAACACATCTTCTTCCATCTGTGCCACACAAGCTATTCGTAACTGTCGTAAATAATAAAATGTTTCACCATCTGTTTACTACTTATTTAAAAAAAATAAAATCTTATTTTCCATTTATTCATAATGTACGACTAAATTAAGTACAAGAATGTTACCAATGGACAGACCACTATAACAAACAGAGAACTAGACTGGTACCAACAGGCCTCTTACGCTATTATGTTACAGCGCAATGCAGCCTAATAATAACAACAACAACCACTTTGCAGCCATGTGCAAATCAACTTCTATTATTGGGCACCTCCAGTAAAAAAACCGGATGATTCTATTGGCAATTAACTGATTCAACTGAAGTTTAGCATCCCACTCGACACTAAACAGTAAACAGGTCATTTTGGGGACGCTCTTCCCAGCCAATCTCTTGGCTAGTACTGAGAAAGTTAAAATCAAAGCCGAGAGAAAAAAAACTATAAACAACACAATAAACCTATGCTAACATAAAACTAATCTACAACCACTAAAGCAACAAAACGCATATCATCAAATACAAAAATACTAAAAAGTAAAATAAACCTAGTGAAATTATAAACCAGTTTACTCGCCTCTTATGATAATCGACCTGGAAATGGAGATAAAGGAGAAGTAAATAAGAAGGCAAAACAAAAGTAAAAAAAGGAAGTAAGTTACCAGAAGCAAGAGGAAGCAAGTAATACGTAAACAAGCATAAAAAATCTTAGTCAATCTATATAATGCCATAATCTACAACGTTTCTAGGGCACATTGGGCCCTCATAGGACAAATAATGTACTGCCCAAATACCTTTGCTAACAGCAACTAACATTAGAGCAAAGTTCTCCTCAATGGTGTTATCTACACAGTCTCCTTAACGTACTGTCTCTGTATTATAACATGTACAAAACATAAAAAAATACTAGCTGGCAAACTTAATAAAATTACTTCTAGACAACTGCAAAAAATTATAGCATTATTATCAAAACAGTAAGCATACAGGGCGAGTCCAAAAAAATTACCCCCTTAAAACTTTTGCATGTATTTCAGCTTGTGGCCATCCTCTGCATATGAAAATTTTCCCACTTGTTTTCCCTTCATATTCTCATCAAAGTACCAATTTTGGTCTACTTACTTATCTTAATGTTTGTGAGAATTGCAACAATTTTTGTTACAGTACTTCTTAACTTTAACAGTTAATTACAGCTTTCTGCAGTATTCACAAACATATTCTGAAACAAGCTCATTACATTAATGAAATCATACAGTAATAGTGTTCATCAGTAACTGTTATCATAGTGTTATGTCACTCACTGATCATAATTTATATTCAAAATGCCCTCAGTTAGTGACACACTGGCCTCCAGATTGCTTGGAAATGTCCTTCAAACCTTTAACAACGGATTTCTGCAGCAAGGCAGTTCAGATCAGTGCATCCTTCCACTCGGGAATTGTTTTGGGTATAGCATGGTGTTCGTGGCCACTGCAAGCAGCAAAGATGTGGGTTAATCTAATGACATAAGTATGATATAATTTCTGAGAAGATACTAATCTGCATTTTTATTATTCTGCAAATGTCTGAAATCCAAGAGTAATGCTTAAAATCAGAAACTGCAAAAATGGGTGTACTCATGAAAAATGGACCCCCAATTCATTAAATAACATAAACGCCCCAAATTTGGTATACATAAACTACCTATTAGTGAGCAAAATTTGGCTCAGAAAGGTTTAGCATAAACCAAGATATTGTTAAGAGCTTTTGGGAGTTACTTTTCTTTGACTCACCCTGTGGACATATGTATGTACACTGTGGTTCAAATGAAATCTGGAACCCTGCTATATTTTCAAATAATTTAAACAAATATTGGTTAATATCAATAACTTTTGGTACGATGAATCTAGGCAAAGAGTCTTCAATGTTTACATGTGTAGCTTAAAAATTTTGACAAAACAGGGTATCAGCTTAGATTAATTCTACATCAGTCATTTTACAGTGCACATCAAAAATGGGACTTCTGCATTACTGTAACAAGACATTACAGCAAATCATGAATGTTCAGCCATTCAGCATAAGACTGTTAAAAGAAGACATGCTGCATCCATTATTACAACAAATGTTCAAATGGTGTCACTTTGCACAGACACAATCCAAGAAACATCATCTCCATTCGCCAAATGCCTCGTCAACAACTGTCTGCTGTATGACAGACGAAAGAGCACTCAGACATTGTTGCAGTTGTTCTTTAACATGTTTAAAAAATTATTCAAAGTAATATAATTCTATCCTTCTGTGAAGAATTCTTTTACCAATTTGTTAACTCCAAAATCTTTAAAAACTCCTACAATTTTTTTAAAAATAAAATATGATATTCTTTGCAGAGACCCATTTCGTTGATTATCGTCATCTGCTGCAGATGGCTGTCACAGAAATAAAATAAGCCGATGTTCAGTTTTACCAAAACTCATCAGTCAACTACCTGAAGACTAACGACTCTTTGTAGATTCACTATACCAAAACTTATTAATATTGACTACTATTTTTGACGTTATTTAAAAATGTAATATGGGTCTGGTTTTTATATCCACAGTGTAGAAAAGAACTGTTACTATAGTACATCATCAATATCTCACTTCGTCACAGAAGGAATCAATCCGAGCTAACGGTGCCAACTTTCTGGGCTCCTGATATTTGATATCTGATGGCGAGACAACTGCATTTTCCTAATCATAACACAATTAATGTCAACAGAGAGTTAGCAAGTGCCTTCAGTAAAAAATCAAGCAAAATGCAAACAAATTGAAACAATATTTAGCACAACCAAAATAACTTACATTTTAAATTTTGATTTTTAATTAAGACTTAAATTTCAGCTGCAGTTCATGTCAATAACTAGCAATCAAAACAAGCACACTCCTCCGCCTCCCTTTTGAATTTTGATGACCATTTTCCTGGTAAAGCTCAGTTTTCTTTATTCACGTGTCCCAGGGGAGAACCTCTGGAGATATGTGGCACAAGTTTTTATTAATCATATGCCCTTCCTACTGAATAACTGATGATATCAAAGCTATGAAAGGAACTCAAGGCACAAAGGTAAAATCACCCAGTGGCCTTATCCTTCCTGGATCCATTGCCAGACTAATGGGGAAGAGACATTATACCCTTATACCAGCTCTCCATCCCAGTGATGGTATACATAGTGTATAACTTACTGAAAGTTACTGCATACTCATATGTATGCAGTATGTATTTTCATGCATATCATTGCATTATCCCCTGCAAAAGACTTACTTACTTTATAATGTTGTCACATTTTTGTGACATGTATACAAACTAATTGGGCCCATTCCATGGGGCCATAGTGGTCCCCTGTCATGTGTTGTCGTTGTCGTCGTCGTGGACATCGATGCGCAGGTGGCGTGCGACAGTGGCGGCAGTAGCGACCCCTGGTGAATGACAATGTAAAACGGCTCGCAGTAGCGAATGGGCCCAACATTTTTCAAATACTTCTTGTTGAATAAACGTTTTAATAATCTGAAAATTGCAATTTACAATCTAGCTCTAAGACCGACCATTCTATCACAACTGAATGCAACAGGGGAGTACAAGTGAAAAATGAATCTACAAATTCACTTGCACATTCGTAAAATTGAAACAATTAGTCAAGACACATGGGAAAATAATGTACTGCCAATAATGCAAAGCAAGGAATGCACTAACAATTATGTATTAAAGTAATACAAAAAGACATCATATGATAGCAAAATCTAATCAATCAAACACTAGCAAATACTTCAGTCTGACTTCAGACATCCATTTAAAACTAAATATCAGTATTTTTCATATTATTTAGCAAAACCACTATATATCACAGTTGCCATCAACTTACATTACATGATGAACCATTTCTGACACACAACTCTGATGATCTATTTGCCATATCGTGTGTTCCTGTCAACATATCCAAAATTGATGACATTATTCATGCACATACTAACTTGTAATGTGTTTATGTTTGAAAAGGATGGTAAATGCTACAAATAATGTTGATTTTATGCGCACTGTCAGCATCTGAAAACTTACAGCATACATTTACACCATACCATTTATACACTTTCATCAACTGTACATATCCTCAGCACTCAGCAGACGCCACCATTCATGACACGTGTGGTATACTATATAGTACGGGCCATCGGGGCTACGGGAGTTATTCTGTGGCATATTAATTGGGACGCAAAAGTCTCTAGTTATCCTACTAATATAAAGCATTGGCGCAATGCAGTAATTTTTGGCAACAGGATGCAGTAAAGTGCGGCATCACATGGTGCTGCCACATATTGATATGTGGTACACCACAGGGTGCTGTACTTAACAACGCATCGTCATGTTGTTTGTGATTTTGGTGCAACATGTATATACAGGGTGCGCCAATAAAAAACAATCCCTTAAGAAAAATTCATTATCTCAGTTACTGTAACAGATTTTTTCACTAAATTTACAGCTTTCACAAAGGAGAATTCAGGCCACATACACAGCAAATTTTGTTACAATATTTGCTATGGTTTAAAATTTACAACCATTTGAACTTAAAAGTACAGTTTTCTAAGTGAACCAGTAATTAACTTCAATTATAATGTAAAAATAACAGAAAATGCACCATATGGATGTGCCAATGGATTATCATGTTTGAAATACAATGCTGAGATACTATTAAAGACACATGACAAAGCTGGCCAATGTAATGAAGAGATGAAAGACCGTTTTGTCGACAATGCAGAATAATTCGCTTCACGAGTTCTTGATAAGAAATTTGTTTCATTTTGCCACAGATTTCGATCATGTGTTGCTGCAACTGCTGGGCACTGACATTGTGAATAGTCTGTTTGAATAAAGAGTGAGCTATAGGCATCTGACATTCATGACTGAAACATTTAAACTGTTGGTGAAAAGCTGTGAAAAATCTGATTTGTTATTCATGCATATTCAATGTGCAACTGCATGTTCACTTGAAAAAGTGAACTTAAAAGTTTAAACTGCTGTATCTGAATAACTAGATCAGTTATTTTAACAAAATTTGCAGTATATATTGTGTGAATACTCACATACAAAGTCTGAAAGTTTGGCTCAAATCCATACTATCATGGCTGAAATACAACATTTTTTCTAACGGATTGTTTTTTATTGGCGCACCCTGTAGAAATGCAGTAACACGTGACGTATGCCATCCTCAGTAACTGAATTAGAGGTCCATTTATCTCGTTATTTTGCTAAACATTTATACAATAGTTATCATGCACACGTGTTCACAGTGCACACGTTTACACATGTGCATCCCTACAGAAATAGCAAACATGCTTCCTTAGGCCTACACACAGAGCCTACATCGAGCACTATGTGTAGGCCTATGGAAGCACGTTTACTAGTGCAGTGGTTTTGGGATACTTCGATACCATGTCTGCTGAAAAAGTCTCGTGCCACGTGCTGCTAAATTACTAATGCATCGATACGATGGGCTACTTTTGCGCTAGTGTTTATCAGCCTTTGTGCACAAATTTCTACAATTAACTGGCAACCGAATAACACGCTGGTGGCAGGCGTAAATATGACGTAAGATCAGAAGTGCCGATCGGTAGTTCTTGAGTTCAGTTTTTGTGACTTTACATTAACTTATTGGTTATCGTTAACTACGAAGGTGACTGTTATGGTTCTCGTGATTATTTGCAACCTAAAGTGGTAAGAATTTGTTCTGTGAATATTATTATGCATGCTATTGTGGTAATTGCACAGTGCATTCCATTTTAAGTCCACACAGTGACTGAGGCAGTTTGGTTTACATGCAAAATTTTAACTCTCTGGTGGTTTTCCTCAACTTACTAAGTATGTAACGATGTCCTGCGTAAGCTTTGACCTGCTGGGTATTTCAGACTGGACGTTTAATTCCTACATACCAGGGATAGGGTTGGTGTTAGGGTTAGCACATTTTATTTTTTGTCACACTGGCAGCCCGCATCTCCACATTTTACGTATGTCCTTAGGGTTAGGATTAGGGATAGGGTTCACGTAGTGACGTGCACATCTAGACTAGCGCCAGCTTATCATTACGATGACACTGACTCTACCTGGCAGTATGTAGAATACTGCCCGGTAGTTATTGTTGTGTTAGCCGAAATACTTAATTGGGGCAGGGTTCTACAGAGGGGGCTGTGCCCGTACCCAGTATAGAACTAATTGCACAAACAAACCGGCAACTACTACATGCACGTAAAACTACTAAAATGATAAACTAATTCCCGTTATATTGCGTTGCACACATACATTAGATATTCGAAAAATAAGCCAAAGAATTCTTTACTTTCTACATGTAAACAACCATAGAATACCTATTAACTGAATACGAAAGCCTGCGCCATATAATAATCGAGATCGACCGGAATGCGGTCGTGTAACGGTGTAATGTAGTTGAATGAAGAACATCAAGTCCGAACTGCAGATTATTACTAATATTTTTTAAATTAGTCAATTAAGCCAATAACACATTATTGTTGAAACTTTTTATCACAATACGTGTTATTTAGGCAATGCTGTACACTGACTTTCTGAATCCCTCTAGGAATGCAATAACCCGGAATTGACGTCATGACACAAACTGCGTAAAAATCGGTTTTATGGATTAGTCTCGGGACGCGAGCAAAATTTGGGGTCACAAAAAAGTATAGGAAAACTAACAAGAGACCTAGCACTGGCTAGCATGGCGCGAGATGATTCGCCCGCAAGCAGCACGGCCGCCGTGCTGCTTACAGCACGCAGCTATGCGCGGTAAAGTGGGATCGGAATTTGAAACCTAAATTAGCTATAATGCGCCAATGCACTTCCGTCACAGGCAGACGGACACTGACATCGTAGCATAAGCGCGAGATGTATATATTACATCTCGCAGTAAAAACCACGCGAGGGTGATATTTTACGCATACGCCCCTAATGGGGCGATCGTTTTGGCTTGCTGGCAGTTATCACCGACGTAATTACCCAAGCCAATTTTTTTGTCAATCGGTTCAGGGGTTTTGCAGTTCTGACCCATCAAAATTTTACTATCTCCATAGGATCTTACAACTGCCTTGCTACACTGTGATGAAACTATAACTGGGCATTGACAGAGAGATCAGTGGTGTTACCGACATAGTGTCAGATATGCTGTATGGCAGTTATTGTCTGCAGTGAATACTCTGTCCGATCAGAACGCACGTATGTGTAGTTTTTAGCGCAAGATGTAATATATACATGTACATCTCGTGCTTATGCTACGATGTCAGTGTCCGTCTGTGACGGAAGCGAATTGGCGCATTATAGCTAATTTAGGTTTCAAATTCCGATCCAAATTTACCGCGCATTGTCGTCGTGGGGAGGGGTCATCTCAACAACATCTCGCGCTATGCTAGCCACTGATAGGTCCTCTTGTATTGTTATGAATTTGTTGTTTGACGGATATTTACTTACAACACTTAAGTAATTATTTTCAGTGTGTGTGGCACTTACAGCTTTGCCTCACTGTTGACAACGTGTACAAAAAGTTAGAGGTTTAATGCTGCACTTAACATCCGGCATTTTTTCCATAAAATGTACAGTTATTACGCCTGTGATTAAACAGAGGTTTGATATTCGAGACCAATTTAGTGGAGTCTGGTCAAATCCTGAAACGATATTCTACTTAGTAGTCAGCATATGTTAACAGCTCTTTTCAAAGCCAGGATAAAATGCCTATGAATTATTTTGGACATAAAGGGTGTTCACTGTTAAACCTTAAAGGCTTTCTAATACTTGCAACTTCGTGATCTATGTAGTGTATTTGTATAGTTGTTTTGCTACCATCGCATTCCAACTAAATTTCTAAGCCACCTGAATCTGAGATGTTGAAATAGCACACAGTAAACATAAAAATAGTAAAAAGCAAGTTCTTGTTGTCTAAATGTAACACAAATTTATGCAGTGACAAATACTAGTGTTCATCCAACGAGTATTTCTGCGTCAGTTTTATAAACATCTTTGAAGCATTTTTACTTGGATATATTTCTAACTCAGATGAGATGTTATGTGCTACAGTCCAGTGGTTAGTTAACAATATAGATATATTATATATAAGCTATCGATTACAAACAGTGCAGCAGCATTCATACTTGTAGACTTGCTGTTTCAGATCCAACTGTATGCATACGTGTTTCCTAAATAAAGTATGCTATACTTAACTACAACAATGAAAATTCTACACCAGAATAGTCATGTTTGGCTCACTGTGCAGTCAAACACACAGACTAACCAACTGAGGGCTGTAAGTAAGACGGCAAACTGCTGAAGTGCCATTATCTATATTAACAACCTTTAAGAGAGCGGGCCAAATGTTAGCACCCCGCTGTGTCGGTATGTGCTGTACTAAACATGGTGGTCTTCCAAGAGAAACCGGGTTAGCCAGGTTCCATTTATTTGCACACCAATCAAAAAACTTCGTATCTTCCCGCTACATCTTGGATATGTCCTCTGTCTAATTCCTTCTATTATCCATTACACATTTCATCCAGACCTCTCAAACTAACATTCTGAGTCGCCAAATACCAGTACCAGCAATTCTTCCTTCAAAGTTTACCACATATCTATGCAGTTTCACCCCAATATAAACAGACATTGTTTGAGCGTGGAATTATTCTACAATTGCTTAACGGGGTGCAAACACTGTCGACCTTGCTCCACAAACTGTACCACAACGACATTCTACAACATAAATAACACAACTAACTGATGGAACAAACGTCATGTGAACTGCTGCGTTTCTCGCCCGCGCACAAAAAACCTCTCTGCAACGTGCGACCCTCAGAAAAAAAACGACACTGGGCGCACGCACGCGGTTAGTATTTATGCTAACAATTAAAAACGACAGTCTGCTGCAGGCGACGAAGACACGCGCCGCTACGGCAGCGTCGGAACGGAGAGAGTTCACGGAGAGAGAACGGCTGCAAGTGACCAACAGTCAGTACGAGCACACAGACACACACACGGCACCACTTGCAACGTTCCGCCGTGTCAACTCTACCTGCTCAATCACTCTCCTCTTCCTCTTCATCATCTTCGTCGTCCTCGTCGTCGTCGTCTTCCACCGGCTTCGCCGCCGCGGCTTTCGGCGGAGCTTTGGCAGCCGGCTTCTTGCCGCCCGACTTGTACGCAGCCATCTCCTGCAAACCACCAACAAAAAGCCAACGACGCATCAACATAATGCCAGAAGAGAATCCAGTCATCTGCCAAGGCATTTGAGACTTCAGGGTGGTGCGGGTGGCATAACGGTAGGGTGTCGGACTCTGGATCAAAACGTTGAGGCCACAGGTTCGATCTCCAGTCGGGGTGCAACTGCATAACAACTCTGGGCAAGTTGCTCGTACCCACTTGCCTCGACGCTAACAGTCTGTTACTGCATGGAGTTGTGAAATGGGTACCTTAACCATTTAGACTTCAGGGTAGTCCATTAAAGCTGAAAACTTAATAAATTGCACAATGTACATTTATTCTGAGGCATAAAGTACATGTATGTTTGTGCTTCAAGTGGCATGTCAGTGATGTTATACAACACAACAAAACAGACAAACTGCAATTTGCCACTACCAATTCTATAAGCTACATTCAATTAGAGAATGTTCAATATTCCATAACAAGCTTCTGACAAAACAGGCATGTTATGATTATCTGAAGGAAATAAGGTAGAAAAACACAAATTTTAACTAAACAAACGTTTTAATAGATTAAAATTTTCAACAGTCCAACCATCATCATTCGCTCGCTAAAAATTGTAGTGATAATGAAGACCGATGAAAACACAAAGTGACCTGTTCATATCGAGCCTTGTCCTTTGCTGCCAGAGCCTCATACTTGGCCTTGTTCGTGCACACCTCCCAGCGTTTGCCTAGCTCCTTCGCAATGTCTCCCACTGCCATGCTTGGATGTGCGGCTTTCACCTTCGGACGCTCGTCGTTACAGAAGCAGAAGAAAGCCGACCTACAAACGGAACACGAGCAGGTCCAACTAAATGGCTTGTGCTTCTCGTTACATGGTGACACTGCAGTCGACAGTGGTCGAATGTAAACATGCCTAACTACCATGCGAGATCGCAGATCTGAATGCCACTTAAGAGTTGATGTGATTACACAGAAAAACAGCAAGCACAACCAAACAAAATTGCCACATACAGCCTTGCACACAGGCTATGCACCCTTAACACTAGTACACTACACTGCATAGGTCATTTCAGCCTTCTATCCGCCATGGGACGGTAGTCACCTACTGTACCAAGCAATAATAATAAATGATGATGGTGATTGTGGACGGTAGAAGCAGACTTGCAGACCAAAATGGTTGGTTTGATTTCATTTTCAGGCACAGCAACTGTCTGACACAGAGTCTAAATTCAACAAACGAGCTAGGTGAAATCTTGCAACTGCTATAACAGTTATGACAGCACCATAAATACAGTACTGCCATTTGTGTTATTTATGTCATTATTCTCCATCTCCCAACCTCCCAGGCAATATTTAACTTACAAATGACCAATGTCAGGGTACCCCCTCATCTGTAGCTTTAGAATTCAAGGACTTTCAAGGACCTTTGAAAAGGACTTTTCAACGACCTTTCTAAGATAACTATACATATTCTGACAGACACTCCAGTACACTGCTAATCAAGTCTACAATACATGCATCCAGTTTTTTTTACACAACAATGCTACAGATTGCTTACAAACAATAATATTCCATGAATGGTAATGTTACAGAAATCCACAGCCGTACAATTATGCAATAAAATTTTCCAGGACTTTTCAAGGACTTTCAAGGACCACCTTCATTTTCAAGTACTTTCAAGGCCTTGATTTTGCAACACTTAAATTCAAGGACATTCGAAGTTCAGGGGGTACCCTGCAATGTGTATGTAATCCATGGTAATATAATTAAATTAGTTAAACACAAATTCCAACCACAAAGTGTACAAGTGAGTAGACTAGTACTAACAGTGCCCTCTTCGGTGCATTGGGATCCTTTGGCCTCTTGCGTTTGCCACCCTTGCCGCCAGCACCAGACATGTCAAAGTTGGCCATTTCACGATCGTATCTTCCCTTGTCCTTCTCAGCCATCTCCTCAAAACGGTGCTTCTCCTTTGCACTCATAGCCTAACATCAGTCAAACATACGACACTACAGCTGTGCAAATATTTATCAAAACAGCAATTAAAAATTTATTTTTCTAAAGACATGTTTGTTTATTTACCAAATAATGCCTAAATTTCAGGGAAAATGTGCAGGATTAATTAAAACTCTAATTTTTCAAAGATGTCATGTCACTTACAAAGTATAATCTGAAAGTCAGACGCAATCTGTAGGCTAAAACCTACCGTACAATACCGCTAATATATTCTCCAACTCTAACATCAGTTTAAGATTAAGAACATGAAACAACAGACTTGACTCAAGTCTGTTAAGTCATTTGTCACTTTTTAAAAGAGTCCTAATGTGTGAAATTTTTATTGAACTCCTAGCTGACCAACAAAAAATGTTGAATCACAAAGACTTATGTTACAAAAGTAAATATAATTTATTTACAATCAAAAACTGATGCTAATCCAATAAAATCCCAATGACTAATCGATAGCTAGAGAAATTAACGGTCCTGTCCTATTATTTATGAAGGCATAGTACCATGAAAGAACTAGAATACCTAGCACTCTATGGGCTCTTAACACAAGAAAAAATTTCTGCTCCCCGAAAAAGTGGGCCAAAGTTCACCAAAATTTTTTAGGGGATGCTACCCCCTAAGACCTCCCATCATGCCAAATTTTATCGAGATCAGTCAAACCAGTTTGGAGAAAGGGGGGGGGAGTCATTGGGCCTCGGACAAAAAAAATGTATTTTGTCACGGACGGACAGAAACGTGACTACTAAGTCGCGACTCGAGGCGCGACTAAAAAATGAATTCTAACACTATATATTCACTCTGTAAGTTTGCTGTTAATCTCAACTCCAATATGCCCTGCAATAATACTCTCAGTGGTTAACCCAACATAAGCTGACAATACGTACCTTCCACTTCTCGGAGCATTTCCTTGAGAACTCGGCGAAGACCACCTGCTCTCCTGGATGCTTCTTCTTGTGCTCCTCACGGCACGTCTGCACAAAGAACGCATACGACGACATCTTCCCACGTGGTTTTCCAGCTTTTCCCATTGTCAGTGAGTGTCAAATTCTTCAAAAGTGACGTCAAATTCTGCAAATCACACAAAATACATCCAGACTATAGTTGTGGATATATACTTGGTTAATTACAATACCATGCAAGCAGAATTTGTAAATCGCCGCTTCACACAATCAGCCAGGAGTGCAAATAAGAAGTTCACTGTCAGTGGTCAAGTGATTCTCTAAATACACATTCAAGCAAATCTGAGCTTCGGTTTATTTTTAATGTGTAAGCAAAAGTTAAGCTAGGCTCTTCAGAGGACTTGTAAAGCAACATTTGAGACCAGTGGGGCGATATTTTACAGTACAGATGCAATCTCTGTCATAATATATCTGTTGTAATATAAACACTTCAGATAATTCACACTGCCCCAGGGTTTTTACACAGTGGGGTAAAAATGAACTGCCATATGATTAACATACCAAGTTCACATTACTCATTGGGCAATGTGAACTACAAAATTGGTTTTTAAAAAAATCTGGAACAATTATTCCACTTATTCAACCACAATATCTTCTACACATCAGTGTAGCTGAGGGGTGTAGTGCATAAATGAAATTTCAAAACCTTTAAAATGAAATATTAATCATCAATAAAAAAAATTGCAAAATATCAAGAGTAGTTCACTTTCCCCTGGATGACCGTACTAAGTGTATGTCACTGTATCCAAATGACTGTCTAAGTTCATATAAATTATGTTAATAATGTTTCAATCTGCATAAACTGTGAAATAAAGTGCATATACGCGTCATATAGTGCCAACGATCAGCTGATTACAACGCGCGTAGTAGCGCGCCGGTACCCAATACACGCTAGCCAATGCTGGCCAGCGCTGCAGCGGCGTCTAAAATGGCGACGCACGTTCGCCGACCTAAATTTCACCTGTTCGTCCTAGCCGGTCGACCTTGTGAATGAAAGTCCCCTTAAAAATCATCCATCTACCGAGTAAAGGGCGCAGATTTCATAAATTCAAACGCAGGATTAAGTTTGGTGCCCGTTGTCGAACCTACCCATCACCATTGATGCCTATAGTACCCTTGCATTGGCAATGCATTGCTATAGCATAACGCCGTTGAACGCAATGGACAGCCATTGCTGCATACGGGCCCCATAGACAAAGGCTGGCGACCGGCCTTTCGCGATTTCGCCAGCAAATCACGCCATAAATGCGTAAAAACCTTCAAAAATGCTAGCAGTCGACGAGTAATATGCAGAGAAAATTTATTTAACAAAATTAAGCTCGCAAAGCGTGAGTTCGATCGCTTTTATTACACGCCTTTAACCATTGCCAAAGCCTATCGGAGAAGCCAATATGTCAGCACAGCATGGCTAATGCCGAGCCCAGCCAAACCAATGGTACGTTCTACGGCGTTTTCCAACGCACAAACCGATCGACAATCGAAACAGAACCTCAAGTCACGTTCGACACGGCTATGCAACTACACAAGAGTGATTTTTAGTCAAAGTTTTACAAAAATAGCAACATAAATCACGTACTTACATCGACCTCGTAACGCCGAACACAAGCTAACAGCAGCGAAGCCGACAACGAACGCCGCTGATTGGTTCGTTTGATTAGCTCAGCCAATCAGCGACGGCGCTATATGCCACGTGACTTGGAGCTCACTGTTTTTGGCAGCCGTATCCAGCGGACAGTGCCGCGAAGAGGTTCCTGGATGTTCCGGAGCCTGGAACGTTTTGTTTTGCTTCCTGGACAGTCAACAAGCTTACTCGAACCTTTATTTTACTGAATTTGAAATTACGAGACTACGCCTTTTTGATACATGAGAACCAAAACATGACAGTAATTCGCGTTTTCAGTTTGACGCCTGAACATAGTGAAAGCGCGGGAAATTCAGGCAGCCTGAGCGTGGACTTTGCTGACCGGTATCGCATTTTACTCCACCCGGGGGCCAAACTGCTCCTGTCTCGAAACTTGCCAAGCATGCCGCCTCGCTCAGTTCTTACAGTATTCCGTGTCACGGCGTCTGTGCTGTCTGTAGTAACAGCTAGAGCACATGCAGTTTTGCCACAGTGGTACGTAGGCCTAATTGTCGAAAAACGGCACAATCGATCGAGATTTGAGATGCCGTTTGGGCACTTTGGGTACGTGGTGCGTCGGGTCACACGGGTGGGCCCAAAGGAAGCATGTATGCCTCCATGGGCTTCAATCTGGAGTCCATCATATCGAATAGATCTACAGGGTGCGCCAATAAAAAACAATCCCTTAGAAAAAATGCTGTAATTTAGTTACGGTACGTAGCATGGATTTGAGACAAATTTTCAGCTTTTGTATTCTCGCAACATATGCTGTAATTTTATTCTAATAACTGGGGTGGTTCAACAGATGCAGCAAAAACAAGTCCAAGCCTAAGATTGGACCACTAGCTGGAGACAACGGAGACGTAATTGAAGACATTACCAGTATGGCTGAAAATTTCAATAAATTTTTCTCTTCAGTTTTTACAGTGGAAGATACGGAAAATATGCCAGCAGCAGAAAATGT
>Ga0209782_1000249_pt1 | contig 21634 bp, 7 predicted proteins | sample WorMetmaBAHAMAS1_FD_187390 | JGI IMG/M metagenome (GOLD analysis project Ga0209782, IMG submission 187390) | Marine gutless worms symbiont microbial communities from Max Planck institute for Marine Microbiology, Germany - Inanidrilus... | ecosystem: Host-associated > Annelida > Digestive system >...
ATTGTGTAAAAACGGCTAAACGTAGGATCACGCAAATAATGCCACACGATAGCGATATTTTGTAGTTGCAGAATTTCTACTGACAAGCACGTCGCGCGGTCCCTCTGCGATAGCAGAGCCACTTGTTAAGATAACTGCTGTCTGCCATCTAGGATTTTTACATTTTGAATATTTTGGTATCTCACCAAGGGCCAATGTGGATCATTGTCCAAAATTTGATCAAATTTGGTCATATGGTTGCATTGATATCATGTTTGACTGTTTTCAAAATGGTGGCCATCCACCAACTTGAATAAAATAAAAAGTGCATGAGAATGATGTTTTACCCATTTGCTAGGATGCCCCCAGTGGGGCAATTATTTTGAGTTTTGGCATGATGGGTGATATTGCTGACATAATCACCCACGTCAAACTTTCTGTCAATCGGTTTAGGGGTTTTGGAGCTTTGACACCCCCAAATTGGCCTGTTTACGTACGTTGACTGGTGGCTCTTACAACAGTGTGAGCACTACCGTGCTACACTGTGATCCAGTAAGATGTAATTTTTTTGGCATTTAAGTGTTGAGTTTTGAGATACATTTTATCAGTAGCTGCTGTTAGTGTTAGTGGTTATTTTACATATTAGATGGATTTTTAATTAGAAATGCCTTCTTCTCGGGATTTGAGTAGCCCAACTGATGTCTACAGTCAAGGTGATGCATCAGATAAAGGTACATTATTGTATTATATACTAATATCTTTTTTGTAATTTTTGATTATGTTTTTGAGAACTGATATTTCGTATGCTTTTTCTCTTTGTTGTTTTGTGAGACTGTGATGGCCTTCTGTGATATGATGATAGATGCTTAAAAAAGGCATTTGTTTTGCTTGTTTTCGGTTGCTTTTTCTTTTGCAGTGTTTGCTGTTGCATTTTGCTTACTATTTTTCTGTTGTTGTGGATATAAGCTTGTTACTACAACTTGAGTAGTGTGAATCCCATTCGTGTAGTCTATGATTAATCTTTGAGAATGACTGTAGCTTGACAGCACAAATATGGTTCTCACGCTCTTCAGGAATGTAAATTCATTCTTGAAGATTTATTTGTATTAATGTTGTCATTTCACTACTTAATGTTTTACTCTTTCCTCATAAACTGTAACTAACAAATTGTAGAACATGATAGTTATTTCACATTTATTTAACGAATAGTTTATTGAAATTTACTGTCTACCTATGCCTCATCAACTCTGTAGTTACTGCACTGAATCACACCAAATGTCAATCTAATATAGGCCAGTTTATTGCACTGTTAAGTGCTTATTGGTGTTCAAATATTATAATCCATTTTGGAATGCCAGTGCAATGAATGAAAGTAGGTTGGTCAATTTTGCCAATTTTGCCTGTAAAATTGGTTGCGTTCCTTAATTGAGGAATCACAAAATAAATGAATGGTTAATCAAGCCCTCCCATAGCTCTGACACTTCTGAAATTTGATGAAGATCGGTTCAGAACCTTTTGAAATTCGAGGCTAGAAAGTCAACCATTAAAAAATAAAAAATAAAATAACATTGGTGAAACATATAGCCTGCCAGGCAAGCATGCTGGGTGAACTAAATAATATAAAGAACTAAAAACAAAACTGATATGATAAAAAGAAATGGTAATGGTCGTAGTCTTGCCACAGGTTGAAACTTCAAAAGTGGTAACGGTAAAATAAATGTGCATGCAATGCAAAAGAATGATGTGGCCGACTCAGCTTCCTGCCGCAATGGGATCGTAGTGAGTACCAGCCAAAGTGCATTGAAGTGGAGATTAAATGCTGGTATGGCTTATTTCACTTGTGGATCGTGATGCAGTGTAATGTTGTTACAGTAATTTGACAATGTCCAGAAATATGATTTATTCATCTTAATTCGCAGATAAACTGAGAAATATTGAATTAACAAATACAAATATTAGCTAGTTATAAGTATAGGATGATTTTTGCAATCTTTGTCATTGGTGAATTGCAAATGTAAGTTCCTATCAGTGTGTGCACTGCAACTTCGTCTTTTCAGCTGTGAAAGCATCAGAAGAACTGCAGTGCATGGCTCCTGCCATTACAGTCACTGAGGACAACAGTGTGCCAGTGGATGATGATGACTTCGTTGAATACTACGGTCTACAGGCATATGTTGAAGGTATTATTAGCCTGTAAAAATTATATTCCTATATTCCTGTATCTATTACATTGTTAAGATACCCGATTTTTATGTGCAATGCATATGAACACATATGCATAGTACGATATATGTTATGTCATGCGTCTGCCTGGCTGTCACAAGTTGGTTTTCTCTTGAAACAGCTAATTGGATCGAGCTGGTTTTTGACATTGAGGCTATCATTGGCTTGCCCTACACTGTATTATCAAGGAATTTGTTTGCCTGGTATCTCCCAAATAAATGTACTTCATTCTGTAACCTTGTTGCAAACTGTAAACTTAGCCAATTGTTTTGCTACATTTCATAGCCTATCGAAGAGTGGTGTCAACTTAGTTTGATGATCGCAAGTTTGTCACGCTGAGTGCTGAGTCACACATTGATTACATGACCTCTGCCTTGACACACAGTGTCGTGCAGTTTATCTGCAACTGCTGAGCTTGTAGCATGGTAGTGCAAGGATTTTGCTGTCATATTTGTATTCATGAGCTTGCCAGTTCTGCTTTCAGTCAGGTTTTAGCTGCATTATGACACTGGGGAAGTTGTACTCATCTCAACATTCTGCCCCTGTCACCAAGCAGTATAATTTTGTACTGGGCAAATAAATGTTGATGATCATGCTCTGCAGCTGGACTGGGAAGGTTAAGTGACACTGGCAGACTTTCTTAAATCCAAATTTGCATCCTTAATAATACACTAAGAATATGTGAAACATCTGCCAAAAAGATGCTTTTATGACGAGCAATTTATAAGCAAAATATTAATGTCTATTTTTTAGTTTTTGTATGATTTAAGCAGAAACTTGGTGTAAAGCTATTGCAGCAGTATACAGAGAAAAAGGATGGAGCACTATTAGGGAGATTTGCAGACGTATTTACAAATGGACGTTGGTTGTGTTGCACAGTGGTAGAATGTCAGTCTGTGGCCGGCGAACTTTTCCTCTCCCACGCTTGATTTGCAGCTGATGGATGACCATTATTGTGGGTAAACCATCCACTGCAGGTCAGCAAACCTTTTGAGGTCGATAACTGAGTGCTGGTAGTGAGCTGGAATCAGATGCATGCTACCACATATACGGTTGGTGCCATCTGGTGAAAGCTACGGAGTTGACTGTATTCCTGGCGGAAAGTAATGGCAGCCTACCATTGGGTGAATGGCTTAGTCACCTGTGGACTGACTGCCTGTACACTGGGATCAGCTCTGGGCCCAGCACTTGGTAACGAGTATGGGAGAACTTTACCTTTTACCTTTATTGACAAATGGAAGTCAGCTAGTAAATATCATCTAGTCAGCATGTCTTAATTTCCAGCAGCCTTCATTTAGTCTTTATGTGTTAAAATTTTACATTTAAAATTCTGCCATGGATGATTAAAAACGTGAGGAAAAATGAAAATTAAAAATATATGACGAAACCTACAGAACACATGCATTAAAAGTAATGAAAGTATTGCTATAGAAATTTTGGTGTCAAAATTCCTAGTGGTTGAGGAAATAATAATAAAACACTGTAGGGGATCTTTTGTATTGGGACAACTTGTACAATTGGAATTAATTTCTTGACTTTGACAGCTGAACTGTTCGCAAGAAAACATCAACTAACAGTATTTTTGAAATGATTCTATGTTACAGAGAATTCTGCTGTGATTGTAGGAAACAGCAACGAAACGTGTAACAATGTACAAGAAGCAGAGAGCAAGGGTGACAAAGACCAGCCACAGCATGTACATGATGCAAAGCCTAAGCGTCCGCCTTCCATTGAAATTGCTCCAAATGCAGCAGTAGATGTTGTGGACACAGATGCAGAAGTGGCAGACATCTCAGCACGAATGGACCTGGATCTACCCATGATATCGGTGCAGGTTGCAAGTCCGATGGTAATGAGTCCTGGCGAGGAAGAAGGTGGACTCTGCTCAGCCATGGAGAAGTATGCCAACGCTTGGACGGGGAACTTCTACATCGATGAGACAGATGTTGATGGTAAGAAGTCTGACGTTACTCCATCTCATCATAAACGTCAAGAAGATGCAGATGACGCTGACTTGAGCGATGGGGATGATCGACCGTTGTCGCCAACGGACTACACCCTGGAAGATGAGTCCGATGTGAATCAGGATACCTATCAGCCGATGCTATTGGACTGCCGCCCTCCATCACCGTCCGAGTTCTCACTTCTAACAGAAAGTGCCGAAGAGAACGAGCTGCATCGTCTCACTCACAATGCCATACCCGACGACGTCTTTGCCATTCCAGACCCGTCACCATCATCTGCTGAAATGAATATGTATCTGGCAATGCAGTATGATCAGTTTGCATGTGGCCATCACCCAGACAGTGCTGGAGGTACTCATATTTACCATATACATATGCATACCAATGCTGTTTTAATTTTTTTTTGTTTTATGGAATTAATTTGCTTCATTATTAGATTTCTAAATAACCATAGTAATGAATTTTACTTGTTCACTTCAGACATTTATTGAATATATGAGTAATTCTAAACAAACACAATGTGAAATCTGCTAAGATGTTAATTTCTTTGCTGTTGACATTTAATCATTTTTCCTAGTAGTGCAGTGGGAAAAATCACTTCAGCAAAGGAAATGCAAATGTATTTATGTTTACATAGGATGCTAGTTATTGTTTAAATGGTGATTTTGCGGAGATCTCATTAATCTACCTTATATATAAGCCTATTTGCACTGCTTGATGCTTATCTGCTTCCATTATGTTTTGCTAATGCAACTAATTTTTCTGCATGATCAGCTGTGGATGGAAGCAGTTGTGCTAAAGACGAAACGAAGAACAACCGTTTTGTTGAAGTTACTCCTTCAGAAGATGCTCACCAATTACGATCTTCAAGTTATGAAGATATCTATGTTGGAACTAAACTGCCTGGTGATGAACCAGCAGATGACAGAGTAAATGTTAATTTATCAGATGTTGGAGATAGATTCGATACACAGCCTACTTGTACAGCACTACAAAAGCAGTTAAGAGGAAGAAAGAGCTCAAGCTTTGAGAATTTATACGAGATACAGGACAGACAGACAGAGCAAGACATTGCTGATATGGAAAGTGACAGTTTACATGCCAGCATGCGAGAGTGGCAGATGGACAGCAGCGAAGATATGACAGAGAAAGACGCAATGTTGGCGCCAGTCTGTTCACGGATCTGGCAAGCACGGCGGAGTTGCCCGATTGACATAACTGTCGAGTCTGGTCTAGATCGGGTAGGTCAGTCTGCAGGACATGGCAGCAGTGTGACAAAGAGGTCATCATGTCATCTGCTTCAGCACTCCATGTCATACGACGTGGAAATGGACAAGAAAGTGCAGCAGCATCATCGCAAAGTTAGCAGTGGGTCATCGCCAGACAGTGATGATGACCAGATGGACTTTCAGAGAGGAAGGATTACGACATCAGGTATTAGGAATGGTTGTCGTTGCACAACGTAACTGTGTCGGTTGCTGCTTTTGGTGTCGTGTTGTGAGTCAGATGCACTTGCACCACTTTTCGATGTAAACCACTTTATTCGTAGCATATGCAGTTATTTTTAAAAATGCTTTTGTTCATCTAAAGTTTTACAGTTCAATACACATGAATGATAAATACATGATGATATAGTAACTTGCAGTTGAATAAAAAGCAGAATAAAGTGGTGTATCGTGCTGTTGTGTGAACCAGTTGTGCTGTCAAGCATAATTTATTTTATTTATCATTTTGAAGTGTCTCTGTCATCATTAGTTTACCTTTTCGTTCACTGTCGGTTGACCTCCTGTGATTTCTTTAGACATTGTTGGAATGTTGGCCCACTTCAGTATTGATATTGTTTAATAGTTAGTTAGCAAGTGTTGGTGGAATGTCTGTTTTGTCAGTCTGTGATGGCATGTGTCATGGTTGTTGTATTGTTAGACATATGGAATGAGGGCCAGCTAGATGACGATAACGATGACGCAGAACGCGTCAGCGTGTCTAGCCATTCTGAAGTAGCACAGCTCGAAGACATCACTGGTCATCACTCATCCCGTGTTGCAGAAGGTGCAGCTAACCTTTTGCTCTGCATTTTTACTGATGTTTCAGCTGCATAAATATTATGTATTTCGTTTACTGGTCACAGATTTGAGTGGCAGATCCAGGATTTGAAAAAGGATTCATTAGGGGGTCTGGAAAACAGCAGTCCCCATTGAGGTTCATGGGAAAAGCCCTGATAGGGAGTCTGGAAAAAGAAGTACTGCTGAAGCTGGTGATCTGCAAGTTGTACTAACATCATGTACTGTTAAAGAAAGCAAAACAATATTTGGCCATTTAGCATTATAAACTGTGGTTTTGTACAGTGATTGCTGGCATGAGGGGGATTGGTCCAAACCTAGTGAATCCCCTGGATCTGCCATTGGGTAATAAATGTTGTGTTCTCGATTGAACTTTATTGAAAAAATTGTGATTGCTTTATAAATATTCCGTCACATTTTCTCACACTTTTAGCTGTGTAATGATAGGCACTTTTTATGATATGTTTACCTTTCTTCTTTTTTCTCTGTATCCTGTATCGCATAAAGTGACAATGGTCTATGCCCCTAATAATTTCCAGTGACAGTCACGTGAATGATTCTTATCTGAGAAATCTAAAATAATATTTCCTGCAGAAGGAAAATGTTTGGTTAAATATTTGTTTTGTCGAAAACTATTATATGTTAGTTTTCCAGAGTTTTTGTTGTACTGTATCATACTTTTACTCAGTTGATAGTTTATCGTCAATAGTTTTACATTTCTGTTTGATTTTGGCGATTCGTTGAATTTGTTGTGAGATAATTAATTTCTAGAAATGTTCGCTGTTTCTGAAACGAAGTTATTTTTATGTGACAGTTATTAATACGATGGTGAGACTTTATGTATCACTGTACAAGCAAAATATTTAAGTAAACGTATGACATAAAAATAATGCATGATAATGTCTGCTATCCAACTAAGAGCTAAGCTTCATATTAAACTACCAGTAAGATTTGCAGCTATTATGTAGATATTAACCACTATATTGTAGTGTTTTGTTGATGCATTCTTAGGAAATGCTCATGGTGCTGAACCAGATACACGATCAGAAGGAACTGATATTGATGAACCTCTTTCTCCATCTGCTAGAGAAATGGGATTTAGTTTTAGCAAGAATGCATCACTATCTGCTCTTGCACAGTCTCCTCCAGAGAGGTTGTCACCATCAAAAGAAGAAGCTCTCAAGGACGAACTGTCTCCAGTTACTGAGGTCCCAAGCGATATAAGGAAACTGAAATTTAACATAGGGGCATCACCAAGTGATTTTATACTAGAAGAAAACGAGAGTGAGGATGTTCTGCAGCAGCCTTATATGAAGGATTTTCAAAAGCTCTTCAAGCCCATTAGCGAGTCTGGTGAAAGCGAAGAACTGGAAACGGCGGTGGAAAGTTCAAAACCAATAGATGACACCGCATATGAAACTACAGGCCAGTCACTAAAGTCACCTGAGCTCAGTGCAAGGGATGTAAAACCACTGCATGGACCTCACGATGGTGAAGATGGCTCCGATGAAGAACGGGATTTTGTTGATGGTACTGGCCTCGACCGAATGACCCTGCTCTCCTTTGATAACATAGCATACGAAGATCCAGTTCTAGACAGTGATTTACGAGATGTGGACTCAGCAAGAGAGCAGGTGTATCTAGATGTTCCTGAGGGAGAAGACAGCTCTAGTAAACACCACGGACGCCACAGAATTAGCATTTCTTCCGACTCTGACTCAGAAAAGTTGATTGATGCTGAAATGGTCGACATTCAGTCAACGCTGCAAACCCAGTTTGAGAGTACTGCAGCATCTAAGCTAGCTGAATCTTTGGGATTTGATCACACAGAGAAAATGCAGCAGGCAGCATGTGCAGATGACAAAGAAAATAAACATGAAATAGTTATGGCTGAGCCACATGAGTCCATACGAGGAACTCATGATGCTCAGGTACTCAACGTTATCGAGAGTCAACGAAGCAATAATTTCACTGTCGGTGCCAAGCAGTCTGAATTATTCGATTTCCCACATGACGTAGAGACTGAAAATGCAGCTGCCATGTTGATGATATCAGCACCGGACGACATCATGAAAATGTCAACATCATCAGATGCATCAGCTGAAGCAACGATTCTTGCTGCCACCTACGACCTGGATCTCGGTGCTGTTTCACGAGTGGTTGCAACATACGACATGTCTCCAGATAGCGTTGATAAGGCCTTTGTCATTGAGAAACAGTTAAAGGTAATACAGTCCAGTCCAGATGATGAAGTATTTGAGAATGAGGGTGGAGTGAAAAGTGCAGCGAAAACTGAAGACAGTTCAGCAGCTGCTGATGAGTTTGATACAAATGAAATGCTGTTTGAACTTGTGAAAGCTGACGATGTTGACAGATATGAGGCATACCTAGAAGTTATGCAGCAGCACAGAGCTGTTGCTGAGCAGGAATTGGAATCACTTCTTGATCTCAGTGTTTGTAAACTGGGGACTGTTGGTGAATCTTCATGCAGCACAGCTGTCGAGACTACGTCTTCAGTGATTTCTACAGTGTGCATGCAGCCAGATTTAATACAGGGGATGCCACAGAATGTCGATAATGACATTATATCTAGCAGAAGTATTCACAGCACTTATGAAGTACAAGAGCATAGAAAAGGAGATAGCGAACTCATTTCCATTTCTGATGATGAACCTTACAATGATGAAAATGCTGATGCCACAGTTAGTGAAGTGTCACAGTGCCTTGATAATCTAGAAGAGTGCAGTTCATCACGGAGCACATTTAGCCAGCTGCAATGTGAAGATATGGCTTGCAAAAATGCACCACACATTCCCGCATCATTTGGAAAAGGTGCCCTGGATTCTGATAACATGTATCAAGTATTCCAACAGGACACATCCAGTAGCCCTGGAGGTGACGATATGTTGGCTTCCTGTGAAGACACTTTCTCTGGATTGCATTATGAGAAACACACAGATGATGCAATAGATGGATATTCATATCTGCTTAAACAGAAATTGGAAGTTGATCAGGATGAGGATTTTGATAGTGATTTTTTGGCAGAATCTGCCGAACCAGAACTGATGGCATTGAGTGTGGAGAAAGAAGATGAAGAGTGCGATGCACAAGTAAAGACACTGGACTATGGTGATGATTGTCAGGCTGCATCAGCTGGCTGCAAGGATAGTTGGCGAGTGCTTGATTCACGATGCCTTGACAGACCTCTGTCTCCACTGCCTGATAATGAATACAGAATTCTAGATGACACTGACGACACATATGCCACAGGGCATGTATTGCGTAGCAGTACTGCTGATTCTAAAGCAGGAATGGAAATAGCATTTGAGCAGGTTGCAGAGGATGATAATTTCCACAGAGAACATGCAGCTGCAATTGTGTCGCATGTAGTGGCTAGTGCAAAGGCTGCTGCAGAAAATGCTGATGATTTAGATATTAGAAACAGGTACTTACATGATACAGACATTGATGAAGGCTTCTTCCAGGTGGAGGGTATTGCAGATTTGGCAGCAAAGGACTGGCAGTCAGGTACTTTTAATGAAGGAGTTGACGATGTAGATGAAGGGGTTTTGCCGGAAGATGAGCACCAGTTAGCTGAAGAGGATGACATCATTTGCAGCACTGAGATCTATGAGCCAGTGCAAGATCAAGATCATTTGCAAGGATGTTACTCTGGTAGTGGTGAAACAGGATCAAAAAGTCTAGCTGCTGATAACCTGTCAGAGTTTGTTGGCAAGTGTGTTCATCAGAAGGCCTCTGAATTTGTAGACTATCTTGTAAGAGAAGCACAGGTTGAAGCAGAAAACGTTGCTAACAGATCCCAAGAAACTGGCAGTGGCTTACTGTCTGAGTTCACCAAAACTGACTTGTGTAGACTTGATGAGGATTCTGAAGAACATGATGCTGAGATAACTAAGTTGGATAATGATGTTGTGTTAAGTGACACAGTGTCAAGTGAGGATACTGTTATGCTATATCATGAACACTCAGAGACTAGTAGATCAGAAGCAGACTTAAATGATATGATATTGGAATGGAATGCTACAGAACAAACAAGCTTAGAAGACTATGGTGATTCATCAAGTGTAGACAGCTTTGCAACAGTTGTTCCATGCCATCAGGAAGTTTTTGAAGACAGAATGGAAGATCTTGCATCAGTCTCATCATCATTCCATTCGGACCTTCATTCTTCATATCTGGAGGACCAGCCAGAACCTATTTTGAGCCTTGATGCAAGAGATGAAGAGCTAATGCATGAAAGAGAAACTGAAGATTCTTCTGGCAGTGAACACTTTGAAGCAATGAGGGACGATCTTGATTCCAGTGTGGTTGAGATGGTACCATGCTACGAATCACCTGATGAGGATAGGTATGGAATTTTTGATGATGATTTTGATCATCCAATGATGATGACTTTGGCTACCATAAAAGAAGAAGATGAGAGGAGCTCGACATCCGGGAAGTCTGGAAAAACTGGTAGCTCTTCTGAAAGAGTCGACGGTACATCAGATTCTGATAAACAAGCCAGTTCAGTTGATATACATGCTGAATATCCTTGCCGGCGTATGGTTGGAAAGTCATCAGATAAAGATGATGTGTCCGTTTCTTCTTCTTTATTAGAGTTTGAAACATTAGAGAAGGAAATGCAGGATCGAACGAGTCTTGACTCTCTTACAAAATTAGGATCTCAGCAATCTGTTGCCGAAAAGAGTTCTGAAACATCATCCTCTTTACTTGAATTTGAAAGAATTGAGAAAGAAATGCAAGACCGGACAAGTCATGGTTCTTTAACAAAGCTAGGATCTTTGCAGTCTGTAGCTGAAAAGGGTTCTGATAAAGACAATGTGTCTGTTTCATCATCACTGGCTGAGTTTGAGAGGCTAGAAAGTGAAATAGATGTTGCCGAGCCAACCAACAATATTTCAGTACATGCAGTGTATGGAGTGGTTGGAAGCACTACATCACTGAATGCATTTCTGATGGATGACTTAGCAAATCAGGCAGATCCAGCCACATGTATGTCACAGTTGTCTCATGAGTCACTTGCTTTTGATGAGCAGTTTGAGTCCGAGGCACGGGCAGTTGTGTCAATGCTGGAGGCAGGTGCACTGCCAGTCATGCATGATCACATTTCAGTAAATGCAGACGTTGAATTGAGTGGTGCTGATGCAGAATTAATGCCAGTAGTACGAGATGAGGCTGGACAAAATGCAGATGCCGGGTTATTGGTTTACCCTGAGTACCAGGACATCGTACAGATCATCAGAAAAGCTTCGGAGACTGCACATGAAGATGTATATGATAGTGAACAGTCCTGTCGTCAGTTTGACACACGTGAGCCGGACGTGGACTCGCTTAATGAGCAAGATGATGTTGAGATGAGTGATGCAGCAGTGACCACTAAAGTCCAAGATACATGGGAGTGCAGAGACATGGACAGTGACTCGCTGCAGGATGACAGTGAGCCGCAGATGTACGCTGGTCTGCAGGACTTGGACCAGGTTGTCCCGTTGTGTGAATACCGTGACAAAGATGTCATGGAGACATCTGCCGACTCGATCGAAGGCATTGGCGATGAGCCGGCATTGAAGAGGTCTGTTGATTCACTGGAACTAAGATCAACACTTGTACACCCTGCCGAAGCACTGATGCAGCAGTCGGTTGATTCGCTGAGCACCGAAGACCGACCTCACGACAGCTTTGATGCAGACTCGCTTCACGAGTCGTCAATGCCGGCAGTCAGAGATGGTGCAACGAGCAACAGTCAGGCTGCAGGTCTGATGGCGTCGGTTGAGTCCGGTGCATGGAGCCAGTCCGACTCGCTCCTATCGACTGCTGAGACACTGAAGTCGAGCAGCAGCAACAGCAGTCACGACGACGGCGTGCTGCCTATATCACCGGAGTCACCTAATGCACCCATCTCGACAACGCTGACGAAACACGATGACCACGTAGCCACAACTAGAACGTCACGTGATGATGAATGGCAGTTACTGGACACTCAATCCGACAGTTGCTACTGTTATTCTGATGTCTCTGTTAGTTCAGCCGGCATCGATTATCTGTCGGAGAATGGAAATCATGCTGAATGCATGTCTGGTAACTAACAGTGCTGTGGATGTTGTGACGTAGCAGTTTGCATGCTGATCTGTATGTGCTGCACGAAACACGTATGTTTTAATAAATGCATCATAATGTCACAGTGACATCTCATGTTAGCCTGTCAGCTGACAAGCTGTCAGGTAAATAGTCCTTACTCTTCTTGATGTTATTTTTTTCTAATGTTTTACTGTTTTTACTGGTTTTTCTGTTTTTGTCTGTCTATATGTGTTTGTATATTTCTGTATTTAGCTATACACCACTGTCTGATACAAATAAAATTCTGTTCTATTTCTAATTCTGTTAAAACTGTAATTGTATAATATCTACAGTTATGTTTTGTTCGGCTCTCTTATATTAACTGTGTACTGAATATTGATTTCATATTTTATATATATATTTTTTTAGATATTTGTTGTGCATACCGAGTATTTTATTTAGCCAGCCCACCCAGCATGCCTGCTTGGTGGGCTGTTTTGCTTGCATTAATTTCTTTTTATAATGATTTCTTGGAGCCAACTTATTTCTGATCTACAGGACCGATTTTCACGATTTTTTCACCGTATGGTAGAGATAGGTATTTGATCATAGATGATCGATCTGGATCAGTCTGACATTTTTGCAGTCATTAAGGGACGTTGCCATGGCAACCAATTTTGGGGTAAAATTGCCAAATGACCTTCATTTGTCACACTGGTATTCCGAAACAGATTGCAATATAGTAATATGGATGAGTGGCTTTATAGCATCGATGATCACTCTACAGTGTAACAATTTGGTGAACTTCAGTCCAGTAATCCCAGGATCACAAGGTGACAAATTTTTACTTCTCAGATGATAGGCAAAAATTGGCATATCCAGCTAAATTGCTGGGTTGATCTTCACCAAATTTTCTGTGGTGGTAAACACATTGGTGGGGATGATTAATCTTAGTTTTGTGGTCGCTCAAGGACATTGCTATGGTAATCAATAAATTTGGGGACAGAAAACCAACACTAATTGATACCATCTTCATTCTTTTCACTGGCATGCCACAACAGATTGGATTATTGCCATCTAAATGCATGCGTTAACAGTGGAGATGATGCCTCTACATTGTGTAAAAATTTGGTGAACTTTGCTGCAGTAACCCAGGAGATTACGGAGCTCACTTGTGTACTTTTGTACCTGCATTTGCGAAAATTGGCCTACCCACTTTTATTTGTCATGTAGAATTTGAAAGCATGCTGGAGGATTGCAGTGTTGATAGGCGCATTAAAAGTGGTAATGACACGTCTATATCTGGGACAGATTTGGTGAGCTTTGATTTAGTAACTCATGAGTTTATGAGGCTCCACAGTTCAGAGCAGGCATCGATCAGCACTTTCGTCAAAGTACATTTGCTCTGGGGTGGCACTGCTAGGCCCTCGTTGAGCAGCAAAAGGTTTTGTTTTTCACTACTGTCCACTAAGGGGCACACTGATATGCCAGGTGGGCTACAGACTTGGCTCTGCCATGCATTTGTTACCACGCAACGCTATGCTAGTGCGGTATATGCCATCGTTGTGTGTCTGTCTGTCTGTCTGTGTGTGTGTGTCTGTCCATCATACTCCGGTATTGTATCAAAACGGCTAAACGTAGGATCACGCAAATAATGCCACACGTTAGCCGAGGGATGCTAGTTTTCTGACGCCAAAGATCACTGTGAAATTCCAATGTGATCACCCCATACGGAGTGCCAAACGCAGGTGGGTTAGGTTAAAATTGGTCACTTTCGACGAATAACTAGCTATAACTTGAAAATGGTACAAGATAGATGCATACATTTTCTGTTGCAGTACAACAGGAACAGTGGTGTAGAAACTGAGGGTTCAGGTGGTTCAGTGAACCCAGGGCCTCGAGCTTCTGGGGGCCGCCGAGTCCGGGGTCCAAAAATTTTATGCAAGAAAAGAATATGCCACTTTTGAAAAACTGAAAAAACTGACAAGTAAGTAGCAAGAAACCAGTTTCTTGGGGCCGGCAGAGGGAATTGAGACCCCAGGTTACTGTTGAACCAGGGCCCCTCAAAGCCTTGCTACACCACTGAACAGGAAGTCATATGCACTCTATCAAATGGTTATGTTGCCAATGACCTTGGGTTATGCATAACCCCCCCCAAACAACACCAATTTTTGCTTTTTTCATCGCCTTTTATATGTTTGTAGTGAGTGAATGTACAAACTTCAAATTTGGCATGCAGGTCGATCGTAGCCAGTCCCAGCCACTGACGACAAATCGTCCCTGAAAGGGGCGTGGTTACGGTCACGTGACCCATTTAAATCTTCATTCACCCCTAAAATATCTCCAGAATGGCTAAAGCTAGATACTTCAACTTTTGTACACTTGTTTGCCATGTTATGATTTATAATTGGGATTACAAACTGTCCCTTGAGTAGGCATAGTCACGGTCACGTGATGTCTTTAATTTTGGGAAGTAAGTGATAATAACTCGAAAACGGTACAAGATAGACTCATGTTTTTGTTAAAATCGAATACGAAATCATATGCGCCATATCGAATTGTTACGTATACAGCTCGACCGTAGCTAGTCCCAGCCTACCGACGACAAACTGTCCCTGAAAGGTGCATGGTTATGGTCATGTGACCGATTTAAATTGTTAGTCCCCCCAAAATATCTCCAGAATGGCTAAAGCTCAATTTTTCACACTGGTTTGCCATGTGATTATTTATCATGGCGATTACAAAATGTCCCTGAGTGTGCATAGTCACGGTCACATGACGTCTTTAAGTTTTGGGAAATAAGCGATAATATCTCGGAAATGGTGCAAGATAGAGACATAGTTACAATGGAAGACAAATAGGAAATCATATATGACCTATCGAAAGGCATGACTCTCAGTGACCATGAGTGTGTTTTAAGGTCACCTCTGCTGTTAGAAACCTTTGTAATACCTATAACTCATAAATATAGCGCAATTCAACTACGATATGTTAATATATAAATTAGCAAGTGCACATGGCTTGTAATTTAAGCTTCATTGTTAAAAATAAAGGAGTTCTCAAGGTCACAGGCAGTCACATTCACTTCAAAAGTGGTAATATCTAAAAATGGTGCTAGATGGAGACTTGTAACAATAGGCCACTAATAGAAAGTGATATATGACCTACCTAAAAGCAGCTATTGCGATGACCTTAGATGTATATACTTCAAGGTCATTTGTCAATTGCATTTTTTTCAAATGGGATGCAAGATTGCTACTGACAAGCATGTCGCATAGTCCCTCTGCAGTAGCAGAGCTTCTTGTTAGTTTATGTTACATTGTTTCTTTCATTTTGTCACAGTTTTAGATGTTCAAAGTGTATAGTTTTTGGTGTTACTCCAACTATATTGAAATTGTGTTGGTTTTGTGTCACTTGCTGTTGACTTCGTTTGTATTTTGTATTTAGTTAATATTATAGAGACATGCTATGAATATTATGTAGGCTATTTATGTTTTCACATGCTGCTGATGTTTGAATTTTTACTGTGATTTAACATCATTGCTTGAAAATAAACATGTTCATGACTTACTATGCCATTTATACTTGTACATAGAAATTATAAGCAAGTTTTACTGTAAGTTTAGATATACAGGGTGTGCCAATGGAAAAACAATCCCTTGGAATACTCATGTATTTCAGCAATATTAATATGAATTTAAGTCAAACTTTCAGACCTTATCTGTGAACATTGACACAACATATCCTGCACATTTTATTAATATAACTGACGTCGTTCAACATATACAACACTTTAAAATTTAAATTTCACTTTTTAAACTGAACAAACAGTTATGCATTGAATATTCGCTAATAACGAATAAAAACTGTGCACAGGTTTTCGGCAACAGTTCAAACATTTCCATGATAAACGTCAGCTGCTCACTTGATGATTGCCACATAGCATTTAAATCACGTTCAAAATGGCTACCAGTTGCAGCATGGCACAATCAAAGTCTGCTGCAAAATGACTGCATTGCTGTATCAGTGAACTCCTGTGACAATTTACCCTATATCGCCAACAAAGCAGCCTTCAGCTTGGCAGAGTTGATTAGTTGGGTATGTACGTTTGATAGCATTCCAGCATTGTGCCCCATGCATGATGATCCACTGGATTTGGATCTGGTAAATATACATCAAAATTGCTCTTTACTTACTTGTTTGACTGAGAAAAATGCACTTTTAACTTCAAATAGCTGTTCAAATATTTTAATTAAATTGGTGTATACATAGCCTAAATCCTCCTCTGTGAAGACTGTAAATTTAGTAAAGTAATTTGCTATAATTGTGGAAATACTAAATTTTTCTTAAGGGGTTGTTTTAATGGTGCATCCTGTAGATGATTTTGCAATTTAATTGTTAAGAATCATTTTGGAATATTTTTTAAAATTATAATGTAATAAGAGTTCAGTAATTGCTGAGATAACTGATTTCCAAAAAATTTTCTTACCTCATCTCTGGGATATTCCTTTTCATGGGTGGATCCAGATGCCAATCTATTACAAAGTAACTGTCCTCTGTTGTAATGCTCATACTACAATCCAGTTTGATACATTTCAGCATTTAGACACAGTATTTCAAGTCATCACCATCACATACAAGACACGTGTAACCTACAGGGTGCACCAATAAAGAACAATTCCTTAGGAAAAATTAATTATCTCAGTTACTATAACAGATTTTTTTCACCAAATTTACAGCTTTTACAGAGGAGATTTCAGGCCACATAAGTAGCAAATTTCGTTACAATATTTAGTGTGGTTTAAAAATTACCACTATTTGAACTTTAAAGTGCATATTTCTAAGTGAACCAATAATGAAATTGCGATGCTGGTGTAAAAATAATAGCAGTTGTGCCATATGGATATGCCAATGGATTATCGTGTGGTGTGCTATGCTGGAACACTATCGAATACAAATGCCAAAGCTGACAAACATCATGCTGAGTTGAATGTCCGTTTTGTCCACCATACGGAATAATTTACTTCACGGGGCAATGGTATCATTTTTTTCAACAGATTTCGATCGTGGGTTGCTGCAACTGGTGGGCATTGACATTGTGAACACACTGTTTAAATACTGAGTGAGCTATAGGCACCTGATATTCATCATTAAAACATTTGAGTTGTTGATGAAAAGCTATGAAAAATTTGATTCATTATTCGTGAATATTCAATGTGCAATATGTTCACTTGAAAAAGTGAACTTTAAACTTTCAACTGCTGTATCTGTTGAACCATATAAGTTATTTTAATAAAATTTGCAGGATACATTGCCTGAATACTCACATAAAAAGTCTGTATTTGTTCCTTCTTGTGTCTATCCACCTATATGTACACAAAATGCTGTTGATACAGCTGCTTTATTATCCTTTATTTTCCTATCCTAAAGAGTGAACAGTGACATTGATAGAGCAGTGACAGTGAAATAAAATTGTAGGAGTGTCTGTATAATTACACAATGTTTGATGTTTGTATTGTAGCTATGTCAGTACAGACACAAGAAGACACTTTAGGCCATGAAGAACAAACCATGAGGTTTACTACAACACTAATTATAAATTATTACTTTTCTAACTGTCAGTGTAAAATTGCTATATCGGTAATTTAAACTTTTTAGTTTTCTCTAACTGCTGTGTCCAATAATTTCAGTTAAACTGTTTATTAATTATGTAGACATATAGTAAAATATCAGGTCGCCTTTGGTATAAAATGATTCTTGCATTTCTCATATTTGACCAAGGAATTCTGAAACAAATGGAACAAAAAAGCAGGCAATGTAGTTATCATCATTCATATCAGTATAATTTTCCCCTCTTTGAAAAGCTGCAGAATTTCCGTTTTTTAAATTTGTTTTCGGTGGTGTTACTTAGGAAATCTGTGCAGTCAGTACACGAGTGTTTGTAACTCTTCAAAGTTATTTTGACTTTTTAAACTAGTTTAGTGATATGGTATAGGCCTTTCCTCAGTTAAAAGTACCTTTACCAGTGATTTGTGTGGTGTGCTGCAGGGTAGTGTTGCGGAAGAAGGTTCACAAAAAGACAGTGATCCATGATGGCCAGGAGGAGACTGTGGTCACCGAGGACACACACATTGAGCAGGACAGCGACGGACCGGAGGAGCTTCATGAGTCGGTCCGCGAAGTCATCGACAGGTTCATGGACGTTAGCGGAGACAGTGGCACCGGTGAAGCGCAGTAGTCATCCTTTAAGAGACAACTTCCAGTTGTCAGTGGTATCCACTATCCACGTGTCACTGTCGTTGGGGGACATTCCATGAGATATCGCCCATGTGTCTGGATGAGCCCGATCACCACAATAAGCCTAAAAACCGTCATTTTTGTGTATATTAGCCAGATAAAAGCGAACAAAGGCTAAATACTGGGGATTTTTCAGTGGACGTATCTCCAGGTAGTGTACTGGGTGGGAGTGTCCCCCTTACCCCTCAGAGATGATGCTTATAGCAGCAAGCATGGCACTTGATGACAGACTGGTGCAATACTAACGTGAAATACTGTCTTCACCGATCAGTCTATGGACACTGAAGAGAGAACTTTCTCTAGGCTTAGCCTAGATGGCATGGTTTCTGCCAATGAAATTAGCAACTTTAATGACTTCACAACTAATATTGCTCCAGAATGTTGATGTACTAGTCATACTACGTTGTGCAGTTATCACAACACAAGGAGATCAGTCACACGGCTGTTGGTGCAGATATTAATGTACTTCTGTTTAATTTATTTCAGTGCTGTTATATTGTTATTATTATTACTATTATGTACCTATTATACGTATGTTTGCGTATCATTTTGGTAAACGTGCACAGAGTGAAATTAGTGAATCTATAATGTGAAGTGGATTTAATATTGTAATGCGTCGTCATTCGTGTTGTACAAACGTTGATTGCATTCTCTGTAAAGTATGTATGTGATGCTAATGTTTACTGCATATCCGTTCACTTACAGCCCTCAAACAAGCTCATTTTGCGGTTGTCGTATTCTGTGCATATCATGTAAATTTTGTGCCTGCTTTCATCGTTACATTGACGTGAAGGTCGTTAGCCTAACTAGCATGAGCAAAGATTAAGTAAAATATGTTGAATTGTGCATGCAGTGATTGAAAAACATTTGTGTTGTTAAATTTATCAGTGTACAGTGCAAAATACATTTTCTTAAATCGTATCATCCCATCTGTTTCAAGGAAAGACAACGCCTTTGACATCCATCCAAAGACTGTAATATTCTAGAAAATTAGAACACATACCTGCTGTTGTTCAAAATATAATTCGTATTGTCTTATTATTATTATTATTGTATTAATTCTTGTAATGCTGTAAATAGTTATTGTGGTTCAGATGCTTTTATTATTGCAGTGCTAATTGTATTGTGCCTGTATAATTCCACGTCTGTCTTGTGGTAGGGGTGTAATTCATTACATATAGAAATGTAGGAATTACAATGTAGTGAGAACCGACATGAAACTAATATTTTTTTCTGCTGGATCCTAATTTTGGTGAGACAAAACTTGCCATTTACAGATAACATTAAAATTTTTGTGGCATCAGAACCAGTTTTTTTTGGCTGGTAATGTTTAGCATGCAACTTTATACTTATATTTTTTTGTATTCTGAATTGTTACATTGTAACTGTAATACATTTTGCCAGCTGATGAATATGTAGGTCTATCTGACAGAATATAAAACTATATTGGCTTAGGATTACACAGTAGCAGTTATGCTCGCATAAGTACACCAATGTTCTTTTGCTTGCTTACATGTGTTCTGTAATATTTAGTGGTGTAATTTTGTGCTTTGTCTGGCATGGAGGCGTTACAGAAGTACTGTGTTTTCTTAGCAGCATATATTTATTTACACAGTGCTGTATTCTGCAGCATGTATGCTGCACTATAGACCAAGCTGCAACTAAATCTAGCCACTGTGATGACCCCAGTACACACATGCGGGGAGATGATGAAACCTCATTCAGTCATTCTTGTCCATGCAGATACTGTTCCCAGGCAGTGGCAGATCCGTGACTTTGAAAATAAGATGGTAGGTACTGATGCAAAATTTTACATAACTTTGTTAGGGTGAAAATTTTATGTAAATTTTCACTCAAATTTTTACTGAAATTTTCAATGCATCTTGATAAAATGTCAGAGTCGACAGATGCGGTCACATAGTAAAGTAATAAAATATTTTTAAATGACGAGACCCTGTATTCTACATAACTACATGTAGAAATGGCTAAAAGTAAGGATCTGTTATCTTACTGATTGTTTAGCCTGCTCGGCTAAGTTGCCGACCGGGCTATATATTTTACCTTCCGTAGTTTCTGACATCGTAGCATAAGCGCGAGATGTACATTTCGCGCTAAACATTGTTAGCAACTAACAAATAAGTATGCAACAGTCATGGCAACGGAGTATTAGAGGCCCGTGAACAGATTGGCCCGTTCAAAAATTCTGAATATATGCCTATCTCACTAGTACCAACATATGATGAAGGTAGTCAAAATCGGTTCAACAAGCTTTTAACGCGAGACGCTATGCTAAGCGCGGTATATGCCGTCATCGTGTGTCTGTCTGTCTGTCACACTATCTGGTATTGAATCAAAACGACTAAACGTAGGATCACGCAAATAATGCCGCACGATAGCCACAGGACTCTAGTTTTCTGACACCAAAGTTCACAGCGAAATTCGAACGGGATCACTGCCATTTTCAAAAATGTTAAACGCGATATCTCTCCAGCCGTTCGACCAATTTTGATGAAATTTGGTACAATGTTGAATCTTAGACCTCTCAACCTGATGAGAAACCAAAAAATTTAAAATTTTCAAAATCCAAGATCGCGGACGGCGGCCATCTAGAAAATTGAAAAATTGCGATATCTCCAAAACCGTTTGGCCGATTTTGCTGAAATTTTGTATGATAACACGTATTAGTTCTCCAGAGCTTACCAGCTGCTCAAAAAAATTACAATTTTAAAAATTGAAGATGGCAGAAGAGTCCATAATTTTGACAGTTGTTAGATGCGATATCACAGCAACCATTTGATTGATTTTGATGAAATTTGTATGGAGACATTAGTCGTTCAGAACCGATCGGCCACCGAAAATTTGAAAATTTAAAAATTTGAAAATCCAAGATTGTGGACTGTGGGCATCTTAACAAGAAGGTCTGCGATGGCAGATCGAGGGACCGCGCGACACGCTTGTCAGTATAGAAAAAACTTGCAAACGATGAATGACCTTGATATACACCCAAGGCAGGGTTCGATTGGTCCAAAAAGC
>Ga0209782_1000251_pt1 | contig 21598 bp, 11 predicted proteins | sample WorMetmaBAHAMAS1_FD_187390 | JGI IMG/M metagenome (GOLD analysis project Ga0209782, IMG submission 187390) | Marine gutless worms symbiont microbial communities from Max Planck institute for Marine Microbiology, Germany - Inanidrilus... | ecosystem: Host-associated > Annelida > Digestive system...
GAGGAGAGGGGTAGTGAGGGGCCAGACTTCTGACTGGGTGGCCATGGCCCCTCCCTTCCTTTAGAACCGCCCCTGGTGAGCCAGTTTGAGTACCGTATTTTGGCTGCTAAGGCGAGACAGACAGACACCAGAGTGATACTTTACCGCTTTCCGCTATTAGACGTGGCCAGCATAACAGATACTTAAGGCAAAAGTATGCAAGTTTTTCAAAAGTTGGACTAAAACTTAAAATAAATGTTAAGTCACATAACCAAACTGAACATAGTAAGCCAAGGTCTAACAGTCTAACCTAACCTGACGAGCTGAAGGCGGTCATGTACAGGGTGAGTCAAAAAAGTAACCACCTTAAGACTTGTGCATTTCCGCTTGCGGCTATATGCAGACGAAAATTTACCTAGTCGTTTACCACTCATATCCTCACCTGTACCAATTTTAGTCCACTTATGTCAATTTTTGTAACAGTAACTCCTGAATTTTAACAGTTCATTTCAGCTTTCTGCATTATTCACAAATTTCTCCTAAAATAAACTCATTACTTTAATGAAAGCATATGATAAATGTGTTTACCAGTAACTGTTATGTCAGTTATCACATTTTATATTCAAAATGCCTTCCATTTGCTGATACAATAACCTCCAGTCGCTTGGGGAAGTCCTTCACACCTTTAGCAATGGATTTCTGCAGGAGGCAGTTGAAATCTGCTGCAGTGTCCTTCAACTCCGGGGGTTGTTTTGGGTATAGCATGGTGCTGCAAACAGCTAAGATGTGGGTTAATCTAATGACGTAACCATGATGTAATTTATATTAAGATGCTAATATGAATTTTTATATTTCTGTGAATGTGCAATCTGACAGCAACGCTTAAAATCTGAAACAGTGAAAATGAGGGTACTCACGAAAAATATACCCCCATTTCGTTAAATGTTAATGTAAACTCCCCAAATCTGGTACACATGTCTGGATATAAATTGTCTATTACTGGGCAAAATTTGGCGAACAAAGGCTAAGCATAGGCCATGATAATGTTAAGTGCTTTTGGAGGGGGGTATTTTTTTGACTCACCCTGTACAAGTAGCTTACTCTAGGCCTAGTTCTAACAGAACATCCGTGCCACACCTGCAAACCATACACCGAGTACATGCTGTGTCGTGAGAAAGAATACTTGTGTTTTCACGTACGTCCGCGTCAACAATGCGTAGTATACTTCAATCTTGTTCATTCACTCAGATCAATGCGCAAAGATCGACATGCAACGCACACGGGACCGACCCCGCGGTACGTCGACGCGACGTCCGTCCCCCGTCACTTCACTTCACCTGGCGTCGGTCGGTCGGTCGTGGTCGTGGTCACACAGCCGCCGCGGCTGTCTCGTTCACATACACTGCTCAGTGCTCGCGAGCACCGACGTTTTCACGGCCGGCCGACGAACACTCCACACTAGAGAGGCGACGGTCAGCAAATATCGCAAATGTACTCGCATGTAGCCGATTCCAACGAACGATACGGCTAGCCAAATCCATGATATTCAATTAAACACTACAATTTGGTTAAAAAAACCATGAAAATCTGTCTGGTACATCCTAACATAACTGGTCTCCAAATTAAAAAAACCGAGCGGACTAAATGAAATTTCCACTAGTAAACATATAAGCCTACCTGTCGGGCATGCATGCCGGGCGAGCGGGCTAAATTACTACAGCCGTTGCTGAAACTGGAAACAAGCCCAGTTACCGTTCAGTTCCGCGTTAGCCCAACACGTCACTGCCAGTTGGTCTTTCGTATACGGAATCGAGTAGTTTTCCGGCAAATCGCCCAACACTAGTGAACAGGCCCTCGCCAACAACATATGAAATTGAATAGGTCGGCAACAAGCAGCGCGTGCGTGCACTGATCAACCCAGGCAGCACAAGCAGTCGACCGTCGCCTGCCGGCCGGCCGTGTTACGTTACGTTACGTCTCACCGCAGCCAGCACGCGAGCGACGACTCTCGTGGCCAAGCGTGCGCACAAACCATACAAGGTTTGGGCCAAACGCTCAGATAGGGTTACTGGGTTAGGGCTGTAAGACGGACTCAACGGCACAGAGGTGCCATCGCATGCTGAGCGTTTGGCCAAAAGTGACAACCGCGCACAAATGTTCAGTTGACGAAAAGAAGTTCTTTCTCAATTCTGTAGGCGCCTATCTGTTACGAGAGGGCATGCCTACAAGCTTTACAAACCACGATGCAACAGCGCTTTACGTAGAATTTTTTTTGTCTGGAACTCCCGCTCAAAAAAATGTCAACTTCTCATCCCTATCAGAATTTATGGTAAAAACTTCCCAGTTTACAACCCAGTGTAAGATCGACTGCTGAGATATGACTCAGCAGTCGATCTTACACTTGGTTGTAAACTGGAAAGTTTTTACCATAAATATTTGCTGTTTCATTGCTAAAATTTTATTTCAAATCTCCATCTTCACTTTTTTGGTTTATTAATTAAGTTAGGCCTAAGGTCTGGAGGTCAAATCTACACCACCATGCAATATTTTGTCAAAATCGGACGTACGAGATATTGTTTTTCGATTTTTAAGATGGCCGCTCTCCGCAATGTTGGATTTTCAAATTTGTGGTCGTTGCTCAGGTTGAAATGAATAATGTGCATCGACATACAAATTTTGTCCAAATCGGCCAAACGGTTGCTGAGATATTGCATTTAACAATTTTCAAAATGGCAGCCATTCGCCATCTTGGATTTATGGTGATATCGCACTTTTTGATTTTCAAGATGGCTGCCGTCCACCATTTTGGATTTTCAAATTTTTAAACATTTCATCACCCATCAGGATGGGATGGCTAAAATGCATTGTGGTACCAAATTTATCATAATTGGTTGATGAGATATCGCATTAAACAATTTTCAAAATGGTGGCCATCCACCATATTGGATTTTTTAAATTTGATTTTTAAATATCTGGTGAGCTCTGGGGGATTAATATGTGTCATTGTACAAAATTTCAGCAAAATCAGCCAAACAGTTTTGGAGATATCGTGATTTTTCGATTTTCAAGATGGCCACGTCCACCATCTTGAATTTTAATTTTTTTAAGTCTTTGGTCGACCGTCAGATTGGGACGCCTAACATGCATCAACGTACCAAATTTCACCAAAATCGGCCAAACGGTTGCTGAGATATCACATTTAACATTTTTCAAAATGGCAGCCATCTGCCATCTTGGATTTTTTTAAATTTGATTTTTCGAACAGTGTTTAGGATACGGTACTGGCCCTCAACATACATGCAGAGAAACCAGAAGTAGCTGAGTCAGAAAGAAAGAAAGAACCACCCCACCTTTCCAGCCAAGTAGAGAAACTGCAGATGAGGGTCAAGTCTGCCGGTAACGCACCATCACCCCTTCCCAAACTGACCTCTAAAAACCACCACCAACAATGTCCAGAGGGCCTCTGTTTAAAGTGGAGAGGCACAAACAGACTGTGGACTATGTCTGCATCATTTTACTGAGTGCATATTATCAGAAATAACCCCACCGGACTAAATATCTTCTAAGGTCCACATCCGCGATGCCAAATCTCAGTTGTGCAGAGTGGCTACCACTGTAAAGAACTGGCATTCACCAAGTGTCGCCTCAGCTCTGTGCAGTCCATAACCGTTCGTACACAAAATAAAAATAGTTCATCATTTCCAGTTCAATAAAAACCAGTTTACTCATAGCATTCGACATCAGTCTCCCAATCCTCATCCGCCACCTCCTGCTCTTCTGCAATGATGTCGACATCCTCGACGTTGTAGGTGACAGTCTGATAGTGTCCGTTTTCGCCGGTTTTCGCTTTGATTGCAGACCGCCCCGCAGATCGCTGTGCGCCATGAATGGAGAAATGTTAGCAGGTAGGCGGAACTGTCCAGAAGGAACTGTCCGAAAGGAGAAATCTCCGAGGGGGAGTATCTAGGGGAAAATGTTCAATACTTCCATCTGGCAGACTGACGCTGTTCAGTAGTGTACATCTGCTAACACGATGTTTCAAAGTCAAACTAAGTGTGTACATTAGCAGCAATATGTCATACTCAACAATTCGAAGACTCAGAACACTTGCCATCTAACCGGAATTTCAGTCTTATAAGTTATAACGAACAAACACAAAACACCCAACTTTCGTAATCATCCACGCGCGCTGACGTTATTTACTAAACAAACCGCGTAAGCTGGTACATGGTTCGTCCGATGCACATGCTTTCAGTCCACAGTTCAGTCTGTCAAAGAAATCAGGAACCAGCTGCAGTAATTTTTACTTACGTTTTTTGCAATATTATGATTAATTGATGCATTTATTTGTGATTTATTATCGGACGTTTGCTGATAAAACTTTTATTGTAAAAAACATCTACTGCTGATTTTTTGGTATTTTGATCAAGTTATGACCCACAAAAATTTCTATGTCAACTTTCCAATCCAAAATTTTGAAAGTGGGAATTTTGCAGAATATGTTATTTCGACTTGTTTCGTGGCGTTCGAGTAAGGTAGTAAGTTACAAGGTAAAGCAAAAAGTAGCACTTTATATTGCATATATATAATGTAAATTAACTTCTTCTTCTTCTAAATGCATATATTGACATAAAGGAATATCATAAGAGACTAAAAAGCGTGGCAGAACGGTTATGGGTAAAATGTAGGCCTGCGAGATATGGGCTTCTGCGGGCTGCAAATGTGACAAAAAGTAAAATACTGCAACCCTAACACAACCCTAACCTTATCCCTAACCCTAAACTGCAGGCCCGCATTTTATCTGCTGCTTGGCATGGCAGTGTCGCCTACTAGCGAATAATAGCGCAACAAACCGTGTACTCATCAACGCAGTGCATCTCCCTAGAGAACGGGTAGGGACCGGAATGCCGAAAGATCCGAATGCCGAACAAAATTTTGACCGCAGTGCCGAAATGCAAGAATACCTAATGTTCTTAATACTGAATCCTGGCAGATGGGGTTTGTTGGAATGTAGAATGCCCTGAATGCCGAAGAGTGCAATGAATTCAGCTGATGCCGGTTGATCGTGTGTGTGTGTGTGTGTGTGTGTGCTGCAGGAAATCATTTGAAACTACTTAATTGAAACAGCATAAAGTTATAATCAACACAAAGAACTGCCATAAAACGAACGAAGATAAAGACGTGTATTAAAGTTCTTTAAACGCATCATTAAACACGACCGTTCGGGGACCAAATTTCTAGCGGTCATTTGAGTAATAATGGAAAATGGCTGACAAAGATGCACATCATCTGGGTCATTTTTGGTAATTTTGAAAGGCAGATTAGGTCTCTTTGAAATTTGTTATGATATTATATTTTGGACCGGAAGTTGTCAGATCATTTTATCATATTTGCCAGGTAGTGCCATCAGCACAAGAATGGGCCACTCATGTTGGGATGCATGCCAAACTGCCAACATCTCTAGTTATGCTTATTTTATTACAGTGTAAGTTTATAAGCATGCTGATGTCACTCACTAAGTTAAATAAACTGTAATTAAACTTTGAAGTATTCATTGTATGTTGATTTTTTAGGAACCATGTCAGCTCAAGGTGCTGCAGTTAACATTCCAACTTTTGTAGGTTAGTAAATAGGAGTCAGGCTGTTTATTTGTTTGCATATTCAGCATGTTAAAACTTGTCTTAGTGACAGTGTACATGTGAGATGTTTCTGATGCTTGCTGTTAATAATATGAGAGTAATATGATAATGATAACATGATGTAACATGGCAGTTGTCCTTGGCATTGTTGTATTCGGTAAGTGTTTATAGCTTCATTCAGGCATTGACCCCATTTAACAGCTTCTTTTCCAAGACATCGTGGGTAAGCTGGCACTACAAAGACGAACCATTCTGGATTTTAACTTAGCAAGAGATGGTGGGGTAGCCGTGGTATCAGCTGGACTGCATGCTGGTCATTTGATCTTTGCTCCAGATTGATGACCATGCCAGCACATCATCACTTAACTTAGGCTAGATGCTATTCCAGATGCCCATCCATCTGAAAGCACTTTTGTAACAGGGTGTCGATCTATTTGTTTTCTATTGCCAGCTTCTGCAGGCCTCAGGGATGTGAAATGGACAATAAATAGTTGCTATTTATCCACACTCGTCGATTAAGTGTAAACCTGAACCAACAGTCCAGCAATTAACTGTAGAAACTGCTTGTGTGTGTGTGTGTGTGTGCAATGGATGCCATATTACATAATTGTCATATACAATACAGCACGGAACAGTTCCAATGATCTTTTCCTCATGTTGCAGACAATTGTATTACTCAGATGTGAGGAGAGGGTGAATGTAAATGTAAAAGCATTATACACAGTATTATGTTTTCTACAACATTATATAATTATCATTATAATATCCTGGATACAACTAGTGATTTTTTAATTGGTTTGTTGAAATAATGAGGCTGATTCTTGATAAATATTGCTACACGGAATAAGTTGTTGCAGAAGTGTTGTTGTTGCAAGTGGTAAAAGTTGCATATAAAGCACATAAATATACAAAAAGTTATATAAAAGTTGCATAGAAATTGTGATCTGTTAGCTGATCTGCCACCTTCACCTCGAAGCAGGAAACAACAAAGTAAAGATTCTCGAGCCAGATATACTGCAGATACAGATGCTGCCAAGGTCATTATGATTTATGAATGGCTGTGTAAATTCTGCTTTCATTAGAGTATTTGTGTATTGTGCATGGTGCTGATGTTTAAGAACTTCGTGCACACATCTGTGTGTGAAGCTTTCTATACACAATCCATGACATCTGGCTGTTGATGCCTATCAGAATCAGCTGTTTGCAGTAGCCAGTAATATTTTTGCCAAGAAATATTATTTGTAGCTAAACATAGTCACTTTGTCATTGTGTTATGCAGTAGTTCCAACAGCCAAGTTGTAGTTTGTTTAACAGTATTTGTTAGATAAATTTTTTAAAACAAGTCTTAGCATTTTATTGCCAAGATACCAGTAAGTAAGTAAGTAAGGTAAAGAACAAGCAATGATGGGCATTGACTACTTTAAAAGCAGTTTAACTGCAGCTGCAGTTTCAACTTATTTATAGTAAATTATGAACTACTTTAATGTGAAAGTTGTTTGACTGCCTTCAGCTATTGACAAACAAGTAGTGCTGTAAGTTAACATCAAAAAGCATAAAGAGTTATAAATGTAAAGTATGTAAACACTGAACAGTAATAACAGTGCACAGTGTCATAATTATAATATTTATATAATATATTCATATTGTAACTACTGAAACTGTCTGGTAATTATCCATTTAAAGGAGTAGTTCAAAGTTTTAGCTACACAGTTAATTATCAGAAATTGACTGTTGTCTGTCAGTGAAGCCAAGTTTGCTAATGTCCACTCTGCTGGCTGTATAGATTGCTAAATTGCTGGTGATGTGAAAATATTTATGCATTACTGATATTGATCATCTAGTAATATTAGTTGTTTTATAATATCTGTATGTATATTTGTGTATGTAATTTCACTAGCACATAGCATTTGTGTATCATAACCACATGCCATTGTTGGCTCAGTATTAGACATCTTTCTCTTTTATTTTGGCAGATTTTATAATTGTTTTTTCTTTATATCTCGATGTCATCATACAGCAGTTTGTGCATACTGCATACCGCCTGAGTGTGAAGTTTGGCCGTGGCACCTGTCACCCACATGACATTAATAAACTGAAAGGTAGTGTGAAAAGTTGAAAGTAGTTGGCACGTTCGGTTATGTGTTGTTATAACTTTTAAGGTTAAATTTCAGAAGTCATGAACAACATGTGTATTGTTTTGCCCATGTCATGTACCACTTCTGAAATGTAATCTTATGGTAGGATGGAAATACATTGTTATTATTTTTTGGCCCCTCCAGCACAAAGCCGCAGGCTTAGAATTGATGCGGAGAAAATTCAAATGGTTGCAATGGCATTTTACTGTTACACGTATTATCATTATTATTATTACTTACTAAAACAGTTGTTTGTTTTATTTTTTTTTTGGAACTACTGATTGTATGTTTTTTATTTACAGTTGAATCAAGGGTTGAAAGCGGCATCAGTCAATGCTCCAATACCAAGCATGATATTGCAGGTTTGGTAACAAGTTATTTGCAAGATAGTTTTACTTGTCTTGTCCATATTTTTACCCGTTTTACATTATGCTGCACCACACAATGAGTGATCATTGATTTAGTTGTTGTATATTTAGTTTTATGTTAGCCTAAGATTATTGTATTGTATTGTAGTGTTTTTTTCCCATCTTTAATTTTAATTTTCTCAGTACTAGCCAAAAGATAGACTGGGAAGAGTGTCTTTGATATGACCTGTTTTGTGTCAAGTGGGACGTTAAACCTAACTCAATCAATCAGTCAAATCACAGCACTAACCCCAACCAGAGAAATCTAACAGTCGCAAAGAAATCATCCACCAAGTGAGTTCTGATGGAAGCATAGGCCTACAGTGCAACATCCTTCCAAGCTTGTAACTCAGCATACAGATATACTATGTGTCTGACTGTCCGCACACGTATCTCGGGAACCACACGTCTGAACTTCGCCAAATTTGTTGTACTTGTTGCTTGGGGCTGTGGCTCTGTCCGCCTCTGATGGAGTTGTTCAAAGTTATAACATACTTCCGGATTTTGGATGACATCATGTTTCCCTGTAACGGGCCGTGGTGTCAGTTGCATTGTGTCCCAGACGACAGCAGGTGCCAAGATGAGACAAATCCTTCATGCAGGTTGTGCTGAGCAAAGTGTGAGATGCGTGGATGGTTGCGTTGTTAAATGTAGCACCTTGTAATTGTGTTTCCAGGCCTTGAAAACTTAGTTTGCTGATGTTTCAGCCTCATAATTGGCATTACATGTATTATAGTTCATTTAGGCCAGTGCAGCTCATGTCTGGTTGATGTGCAATAGATACAGCCAGAAGTTTAAACTGGGAAGATGCTCCTTCCTTTCCATTTCTCATCCCATTCCCTGATCTCTTATTTCCTTTCCTTAAGGCACGATATCACCATTTTGTGTAAAAGTGCCATTAAACTCTAACCAACTTTCCCTCGCTTCTCTTTTTTTGCCCTCCTCTCCTCACTTCCGTTGTCTTCTCATTACTCTTTTTCCACTTTTTAGTCGCGCCTCTCGCACGCGCGACTCGAGTAGTCACGTTTCTGACAAAATAATTTTTTTGTGTCCGAGGCCCAATTTTTGTAACGTTTTTTGCCAAGCTGGTTTGACTGATCTCGATGAAATTTGGCATGACGGGAGGTCTTAGGGGGTAGCATCCCCTAAAAATTTTTTGGTGAACTTTGGCCCACTTTTTCGGGGAGCACAAATTTTTGATAATTTTAAGAGCCCATAGAGGCGCGACCATATACCGCTAGGTATTCTAGTTTTCTCCCATCTCCCTTCTATTCTCATCCATCCCCTCGCTTTCCTTGAATGGTCAGATAGGTGTGGCCATGCTGCCAGTTTTGAACAGCTTGGCTATGCTTAGTTGAATTAAATATTGAGTCTTTCAGGGGAATTGCTGTGTGCATTCTATGGATAGGAGTCTGCAGAGGAGGAGCAACTGGCAAAAGTTGACCAGCGGAAAAGTGTGCCGCCGCCGGCTGTAACGAGCCAGCTGCTGAGTCGCAGTATGGACTTACCAGTGAGTGTTCAAGCAGCGCCAGTCACTGCTGAGACGAAGCCTTCCACGGCACCGCTGATGACAATGTTTGTTTCTCCATGTTTCGTGTACAACAGCAACACCCATTTAAATGCCCTTTGTCCACGAATACTCGGGCGAGCTGGTTCCAGAAAGTTTAAACCAGTCTGGATTTTACTGCAGCAAGAGACAGTCGGTGGCATATCTGCACCTCGCTCCAGACAGATAACCACACCAGCACCCCACCTCTCAGTTTTTTACGGGCCAAATGCCCTTCCTGCTACCCAGCTCACAGTTGCAAAGCACTGAGAGCGAAAGGAAGAAAGAGAGAGATTCTCCGTGTATCACCGTGTGAATGTGAATATGTTTTAGTGACCGTTGTCAAAGTTTGTGCATCGTATCAGATACAGATGTGAGCAAGAATGCCTACGAGTTTATCAGCAACATGAAGCTCTCTTAAACGCAACAGTCGTCTGGTTGAATCAAACCACTTTCTGTTATAACCAACACCATTATGCACAACATCTTGTTGTAATTTGCATGTTGGTATAGTTTATCAGAGAATTGCTTTAAGGTTGATTGAAATTAACAGAGAAATTCACTGTCTCTGTATGTGAGTAAAACATGATAATCTCTACATAATGATAGCAGTATCATCCAGTATATCGCTGAGTTATCTTTCATAATATCAGCTGTTCTTTTGAGAGCAAAAAGAATGAAGAAGGCAATTCAGTGTCATACGTTGAGGGGGGCACTCTGTTGTTTGTTTAGTATGCCAGCACTAAAATGCACTCATTTCCCACAATTCATGAAAACTTATCTGCATACCTTAAGAAATTGTGCTCAGAAACAAGCAGAAACTGGAAGCGTGTCATTTATGTATCGTGAGTGAGTGAATCGTTTTCTAACGGCACATAAGGCCATTGTAGGCTATTAAGTGCCAGAAAGTTGGAAGATAAATCATCTAAATGCTAACAAGTGATAAAAAGATAAATGTAAAGTCAAGGCTGTCTGTGTATTATTGCTTGTTGTTGATATGAGACGGGATGCTGTGAATTTGCTGCAGGCCGTCAGCACTGGTTCAGGTGATGCTTCAGTTGCCGGGTACAAGTTACCAGCTGCCTGTCAACATCCCGGCGGAAACCTTACTGCCAGCCTTAACAAAGTATTTACCAAAGCTGCCACAAGTGACCACTACTGCTGCAACAGCAGTGGACACGCCTGGCAGTGCTACAAATCGCGTACCACAGAAGACGGACACCAGCGTGGTATAGGCATCAGCTTGTGTATGAAATGAATCACCGTATGAATTGATTTTTTAAAGCCTGCCATTAATCTTTCTGTTAAAGTATTAAGCGTAATATTGTCATGATTGTTAATTAATGTTAGAGAAGAATATGTATAATAAACAAACTTCCACTGCACGATATGACTACGGGTGGAATCCGGAGGCATGGAGGGTTAGGTTAGTGCGGTCAGTGAGACCTCAATCCTCAATTTACGACAGTTTCGTAGTTTATTACTGAAAGCAGTTAATATTAGACTAGATGCATTTGACACATCTCTTCATTGTTAGTGCTTGCATGCTCTTGTCAGAGGGCATTAGGATTGCGTCTTCTCCGTAAACACTGTAGCTGCACATGGTATTGTTGTAATGAACAAGTTTTAAAAGTAAATTTTTACCGTTAATTACCTTAGCTCTTGGTTGTGGGTGTGGTGCAGAGTGTTCCACAACCACCAGTGTCTCAGACAGCTGTGACATCCATGTCTGGTAATAAAGCCGCTGTCTCGAGGCTATCTGAGACACCAACGGCTCAGACAAAGGTTCCACGATTGGCAACATCAGACCGCACCACAGTGTCACCAAGGTACAGCGAGCACTGGCTTCTAACTGCTGGACAGCTGGAGTGTGTTCTTAGCAATAGTTCTGCTGACAGTGTAGTTGTTACACTATGCTGTTATTGAACAACGAACGTACTAATTGTCCACAAGCTGAATTACGTGACTGATGAAACCAGTGGTCTTAAGCTGCATATACCATTTTGTTTTGTAGCAAAAGTTTCAGTGCTGTGAATGAATGTGGCTGTTATGTTTTGTTTTGTATGTATGATGCAATGTGACTATGGTAATTAGTCTGCGAACTGGCTTGACATAGCAACAACATTTGGCCTCAATTACTAAATGTTTTTGGTCTGCAACCTATCTTAGGAAAATATTTAGCAGTGCATGCAGGCGTCAGATTTAGAAAAATCTTCCACCGACATTGACAGAGTGGTTTATAAAAACATTCAGCCACGTTTATACCATTCAGTTTTTGCATGCTGTATGTAGCAGTTTACGATATTCCAGCTCGTGTGACATTCACCAGTGACAAATGCATAACAAAACCTGCCTCAGTTACTAAGTATAGTGTGCAGTTTGCGTCACCCGTGCGACGTATTTTGTCGGTATTTTTGTGGCATAAATTGATCGTCATTAACTGTGTGTGGTGTATGCTGCTGATGTGTGTAGTTACATGTTGTCTAATGCCACGGGTGTCAATGATAATGACGGTTATGATAATTCATATACGCAGCAAACAAACAACAACAGGTGAGAACTCTAGGTTTGTGTAATGTATCTATGCTTGTGCAATTTGTGACTAACGGAACAGAGTCATCGCTGTGTATTAAAGTAAGTAAAAATAATTTGTAAATTGGAACAATGGTCAGCTGAATCTGAGGCACAAGAGGAAGGCGCTCGTTGGTTCGAAAGCCTGCTGGAAATAGTGGGTCTTGAGGTGATGGCTGAAGTACAAGCCGGAAATGAAATTAGCCTACTACTGCAAGTAACCTAGGACTTATCCTAACCCTAGCCCTAACCCTACTCACCCTAGCCATACTAACCCTGGGCGTGGCTTATATATCGTTTGTTTGTACTTTCATAGCATATCGACAGGGTCATATGGTGCGTTGTTGTGGGCTCGTGACCACAACGTACCAGTGATCTAGTAAAGTCCACCGACCCACTCCAAGTCCAAGAGTCCCACTCACAGATTGCGGAGTCCAGCTGTAAGGTCCGGTTTTTCCACAGCAAATTAATCTCAGGTTAATTTAATCCGGCATTAAATCCGGCAGATAATGATCGATTTACTGAGATGTCGTTTTTCCACCGGCAGTTCGTCAATTAAATCGTCCATTTAGGACGATTTAATTGACGAACTGCCGGTGGAAAAACGACATCTAAGTAAATTGATCATTATCTGTCGGATTTAATGCCGGATTAAATTAACCGGAGATTAATTTGCTGTGGAAAAACCGGACCTAAGTCACAGTTCATACGTACCAGTGAAACGAGTGTGCATGCTCATATTGGTATAATCAGTTTGCACACATTTATTTCCGTGCTTATTACAGACACTATTAAGTAATTGATTACTTAACAGTTATTACTTGTAGTTCATGGCATCAAAAAAAAATTCACAGTCAGTCATTCTGAGTCCAAAACATGACTCAACTCTCATTTATGTTTTTAGTCGGACTGAACTTATATGTCACTGACATTTACAAGTTGCAAACATGCTAATTGTGAACTGGAGAAAAATTTGGCACTCCCGTTATGCACAAGCATGTCTTCTTATACAGGTGATGGCAGTAATTACACAGTTGAGAATAATGCTCACATTACCACTAGTACATGATATGAGAATGACAGTGTCTATATAAATTTCCGTAATTAGCTCAGAAATAGTAATTAGAGGAAAAACATCTGTTCTTGATGTTGCATATCTGTTGATGTCCAGTCTGTTTCAGTGTTGTGCTGCCGGTTGCAGAAATGCGGCTACACGATGTCGACAGAAGAAAAAGATGCAGGTCGAGAAGATGGAACAGAAAACGAAAGAACTTCAGACACAGAACAGACAGTTAGAGGTAGAGATAGTTGATTTTAATGTTCACACTGTGCTTTCTAAAATCGTTGCTGATGCCAAGTTTAACTAAAATGGTTGCAATTAAAAGGATATTTTTCAGTAAGTAGAATAGAATGTAGTGCTGAGTATTGTGTAATTACCATGATACTTCAGTTTCACATATCTCTACTTTGCATAAGACTGCACCGCAAATGCAATTCTGAAGTTTATTTATTGGACTATAATTAATTTTTTAATTTAACAGATTAGTTGTCACAGTGTTGCTGTGATATGTTGTATTGACTTCTACAGTTTATCTGCGGCAGTATTTTAAGTTTATTATTTGTAGTTCGTGTATAAGGAGAATATTGTGCACTGGGCGATGCAGATTATCAACTGATGTTAAATTTTTAAATGCCTAAGTTATTTTCAGTTGCTAATTTCAGTTCATTTTTATGTTGTTAGCACGAGATGTAATATATACATCTCGCGCTTATGCAATGATGTCAGTGTCCGTCTGTCTGTGACATTTGTGCATTGTGGTCACATGGTGCGATGGATCCTAGATATCTTTGCATGCTTGTATAGTTGGATGTCTTTACTACTTACGGACAATGCCTCACCCGGATCGTCGGATGGGATGATGCCGGGATTTCTGGTGGAAGAGGGGGGTATGGAAAAATTGGTAATTGTAGTGATATCACTTACTTTACTTATTTTTTATCGATGACCATAAGCACGTGACGTATTTGTTTATATGAACGATATTGAAATTTATTTTAGTAATCTCGGTAGAAAATGCATTATATATCTGAATAACGGTTTGTGCTAGAGCTTCCCACATCTCGCGCTATGCTAGCCACTGCTAGCTCTTGTTAGCATTAAGTTGCTTGAGTAGCGAAAAGGTTGCTGGCAAAAGTCAGATGTGTAAGGGCCAGTTTTCTAATTGTGTTTATTGTCATGCATTATTAGTTACTCGGATATTGCATGCAGTGGACAGACAGACACTGTGAAACAAGGTTATATTATCTGGTGATGAAGTGAAAAAGAGCACATTTTGCTTGGAAGCCGTGGTTTTATGCTCAGATGTAGCCAGTCATTTTTCTGACTAGATATTAATAAAACGCACCTAAGCTGGAGTCGGTTTTGTCTCTGTATATGCATACTATATCCAAACATTGTGTCACATACACACACAATCAATTTGGAGATGGAAGTTTCATGGTTGCCGGTCCCAGATTATGGAACGATCTACCTGGACTGCGACGGCTAGATCTGACGTTTCCTGTTTCTAAGCAGAAACTGAAAATGCACTTGTTTGGTGTTGCTTGTAGCTAAAACTGCAGCACATAGCCACTTTTTGTATTTTATGTGCTTTACGAATACTCTTTAGGTATATATGTATGTATCTATAGTAGCATCTGTGTTGAAAGTGATTATAAACACCTGTCCAATCTAGTACATAGAAGTTGTGTGTATGCTGAAGTGATTTGGCTTCAGTTGTGCTGGCAGGTTGCTGTATTCTGTGCAGGGTGAAATGCGCATGTTGCAGCAAGATATTGAAAAGCTCCAGTCGCTACTAAGTGAACACAGTGACTGTTTTCAGCCGTCCACTACCGTACATGGAAATCGTGCCTCAGATAGGTTTGTAAAGCCACTGACTTGGTAGTGAATCTGATGGTAAAATTGTGGGAGTCTTACTTGTCTTCGTTGCTATAGGACTGTCGGCCAATTATTCAGTCTTGACCAGCCATACAATCCAACAATCTGGTTTTTTGATTTTTGTTATAGTTAGGCATCGTGTGCGCTGAATTGCTTCAACGCTGGCCAGGGCATCTGTGCTGCAGATGTACGCAAGTGGGTTGGTCTGGCGTCCTCTGATAAGTGCGAATATGGGATGGTGCAGACAATGTCAGCACATTTGTGGCATCCCGCGAAAGTGCGCTATATGAATGTGCTTAATAATAATAATAATAATAATGTCACATACAGTAAATGAACGTCCAAAAAACAATGCTTTATGATGGTGTTTCACAAAGACTTCACTCTGCCGACGGTGACACAGATAAATGGCTGGAACAGTTGGCAGTGAAAGCACTTGCAGAATGAATTTGCTAAATAGAATGTTCATTTCTTTCACTATACTGCAGCCATTTTATTCACACCGGAGATTGACGGCCATTTTCAAGTTGAACCTGGGTTAGCTGGTTGCATGCCGTCTTGATCTGTGTGGCTGTTTGGTGCGAGAGTGTTTTGTTAACTGATGCCATTCCTGATGCTCTCCTTGGAAACTGCCGTCTGGCCTGTATCCTCTCGTCATATACGAGCTGCTGACGGAAGCACTAAACATTAATGTTAACTCTCTGACTCAGCTTGCAGAATTTCATTACTCGTCAGTTTTTTTCTTGCTTCACTGACTTTTTATAGTTACTCGATGCTGCACTGAATTTGCTAGATGTAATGAAATATTTGATGATAATTTGATCAGACGTTTTTTTACAGGCCAGCTGACATCTTTTGTGTTGCCAAGGCAACAGTGACAAAGCACTGGTGGAAACAGGTTGCAGGTTGTAATGGTGACTTGTTGAACAATTTTGTTCACTTTTCGCTGCACCTTTGTCGTTTATTTGTCATTTAAACTTGTCACATGACCAACCGAGTCTTCTGTTGATTGATCAAAATCTGTTCGTGTGATCATCATCGTAAGGTTATGGTTAGGTTAGGTCTTTATAATGATTGATAACTCTTTGGTACACATCATTCCAGTTATTCGTGTTGAAGTTCAGCTTCAGCATTTACAGGTACTAAAAGCAACAGTGTCGACAGACTTGAACAAGCTACTGCATCTGCAGTATGACTGGAAAGAAAAATTTCACTTCAGTAGTTGATCACATGACGCGACAAAATAGATGACACATGGTTGCGTGTTAATTAGTTGTGTATATTTTTTTTGCTATATTATTCTGTCATATTTGTGTTAGTACATATTTGCACTGTGTAATTTCTGTAGTTTTTTTTTAATTTTATACCTTCACTGCATTCACAATTTGCAGGTGCAAAATGAATTCGTTCGTTTATTACGCCAGTAAGGCAGCACACACAATAATACAACCACAATGAAATGAATCTATAAAACATACATCATACATATAAAAGCAAAAACATCCATGTACTTACAAGAATAAGTAAAATACATACTCACAAAAGAGAATTACAAAAGTTTCGCCAAACAGCATTACGTGTCACATTTATACCTGTAGTTATTGTCGCTAAAGAACTGTTTGCTTTTATGCAAGGTTGAATGTGTGTATGTGTGATTTGTAGTGCATAGAAGCCTTTATGTCTTCTGTTGCAATACGTTCTGCAGCTGACAGCATTCCCATGTCACAGTATACTGCGCTGCGTACAAGCATTTTGTTGTCAAGCAGATTTCTGATTTATGTTCATCATTAATTAGTCACAGTTCAGTATCTGTTTTGTAAATAGTGCATATTATCATGGGTTGTGTTGCCAGCTGTGCGCGAGGCCAGATGAAGGGCGGAAGCCTGCTGCCTGATAGGCCGATAGCGGGAGTAGCTAGGGTTCTTGGGGAGGGGCAGTGAACTGCAAGCACCCCTCAATCTTCCCTAACATAGGACATCTGTGGCCTGTGGGAGAGCTGTAAGCATTTCCCCGCCACTAAAAGCTTTTCTTGCATTTTAGAGGCTTGATCGACTCTCTTAAAACCTTAATTGTATAAAGTTTTGAACTGACGGTTCCTGTATGCCAACCCCCTGGAGTGCAGTATCAAGATAACTGTGGCCCAGTGTGGGGTATAACAAGGAGTTGAAGAACCCCCTCCTACCCTCGAACGTTCCTCATCAGAAACATTAGTCACAAGAATACATAGAACAGCGGCATCTCAATCTGTTCAACCATTTTTGCAGGGCTCACGGTTGTGATCAACAGTCAACATACACAGAGAGACATGCAGACAGACCACGCTTCGTCAAGATGTCTGTAGCACTAATGCTGGCAATACCGGCTAATACTTGTATAATAATAATTTTAGCGTGATATGCTGCTATAATTATAACATATCACGCTTATGCTATGAGCATGACGTCTGTCTGTCTGTCTGTCCGTCTGTAAAATTAGTGATTTGTAATCACGTAGTGCAACAAAAAGTGGAAATGGGCACATGACAAGATAGGACACGCCATGCCATAGCCGACTGAGTTGTAGCATCCTGTGATCCTGAATTACAGCGGGGTATGGAAAAAATGTGGAGTTTTGCACATCGATGGCATTCAACGGCTCGCATGTCGTGCTATCTCAGCATCTGCGGAGTTTTCTCGTTATATTGTAAAACAATCAGTAGCTATAGATAAATCCAGTTCCAATGACAGTTTACACAGTGGCTTTGCAGCGCATAGAATGTTTGATAATTATGCTGTCTTTTAATATTCAATATGTGACACAAACCCCCCCTCCCCTTACAAAAATAAGTGATGTGCCATTATGATTTTTTTGATAATATTGCTAAAATATACCGATAATGTATTGCATACGTTAGTTCAAACGTGTGTCCATTCTTTGTTTTACTGTTAAAAATCACACTGCAGTTTTCTTAAAATTTGCAGTTTACATGTATACCTATATTTGTAAAGAATGCCAGAACGTCAGTATGTTACAGCTACTGAACGTTTATCTGCCAATGCTAGAATAATTTATTCAACCGCTATAATTTATTGCCATTATTTTTGGCAAATATTGCTTTGATATTATTGGGTGTCAGGAAGTATGTCTGCATTTATAACTCTATCAGTGGTAGCAGATTTCCTTGGGAGATTGTTTGGAGTGCAGTCTTACCTGTGTTATAGAGCTTGCTGGGCGTAGTAAAAGCACAGAAAAATGAAAAACAAGCCAAGCAAGATGCTAGAATAGTTTAATGTTAACATATGTGAAACTGGACTTGATAATGTGAACTGGCTGAATAGAGGAATGCAATTATCTTAGAAATATGTACGTTCTGACTAGCTGTGAGTGTATTGTGTACATATAAATTAATCTCGTAATGTTATAATAATATACAATTTACATTTCTGTTTAATGCCGTTTATTCACCTCAGTTTTGGCTGTCCATTGTGCACGTTTACAAATTATGTATTACTTACTTAAACTATTGGTACAAGATGTTGTTACTGCCAGTAAGACAAAGAGTGCGTTGACAGTGAATAGATTTTCATCAGCTGTCGTGTAAATAAGTGCAATGCTATAAGCTATTGGTTTCTGTCTAGTACTAACCCAAGATGATTATTAACTTGTAACAGCATGCAACCAGTGATCATTAAAAACATATTTATTCAAGTACTGTCCGATAATAACAAAATACATGACTGAAACATTGATAATTAAGTCAAATCCCAAACCACTGTTCGATCAGCTTTGTGCATTTTTGATGGTATAAACTGTGTTAATGATGGTTGCTTTATGCACGAGCTCCCTGTCAAACTAGCTTGTTTTTTGTGTTAATGACCATAAATAGTCTTGTAGAGCAAGAACGTTGTTGGTTTGAATTTGCTGTATCTCTTTGCATTGCAAAATAAGCTGCATTTTCTGTTGGACTAAAGTAACATTCAGTGAGAAAGTTTAGACTATAAAGTGCTTTGAATAAAAAAGAAATAAACATGCATTAAATATAACGATCTTATGTTCGCATATTATTTGGAGCTGGCAAACGTAAAAATGTACATTACTGTCAAAACCAGGGCTGTAGTAGTCAAATTTCATTTAAGAGTCGTAGGGTCAGAATAGTGCATTCTTAATGGCTGTCTTGAACTAACAGGTTTTTGGCAAATCCGGCGCGGGATAAAAAAGTGAAAACCTCTGTACCTACAATGGATACAGCCCTGTGTAATTCGTCATGTTGAAGCAACATACTTTGCCACACAGTTCACAAAATGTTGATCATGATCACAGATAAAATTTATCAACAGCAAACACTCAAATTATACAACTGTCAGTAATACTGATACTTCCATTATAATACTGTATAATACTTTCATAATACTGCTTAATAAAGTACATAGCATGGACGATGCATAAACAACATATAAAACTATAAGAGTGGAATACATCGATTTACAAACAAATGCCATAGCTGCTGTAATGTATAATCAATGTATAACAATAAAACTAACAGCAGTAAAATGACACGGAGAATGCTAAAAATCTAGCATGTGCTTAAACCTTACTTATATGTTTGCTTTTGATCTGTATAGCAGTCTTAGCAGATAGTTTTTAAGTTTAAACCATGCATAAAAATAGCAGCAGCAAATGACCACTGAACAAATCACTGTAGGCCTATATACTGACCACTGATTGGTGTGTTGATACGTGTGATATAAAAGTAGGGATTGTGAGATGTCCGTTACTGTTATTCGAGATACGACAAACTGAGCCACCGATCAAAAATCAGTGCACAACCTTTTACTCTTTTTATACCTCCGCTACAGGACGGCAGGCGTAATGTTGAGTTTTTTGACGTGTGTTTGTTAAAAGGATGATTCAAAAAGTTATGGGTGGGCTAGATTTTTATAAGATTTCGGTAACAGGTAAATGAAACAGAGAAGAGTTGATTACATTTTGGATACTAGTGTTAGCGCACCTGCTGAGAGTAGGAAGCGGTAACGACATTGGGCTGCGGCGGAGGTATGCACTGCACCGAGTTTCCTCTTATATCATCTCCATGTGGCACTATTATATAACTGCCACTACACTGCCTACAGCTATAACTACAAGCTGTACACGAATATGCCTACGCTGTAGGTAATACTGGTACAACGACAGAGCTCTGTAATGTTTTCAGCGTGTAACTCAGTCGCACATGTTAAAAAGCGGCGTCGGAAAAGTCATTATTGTTCGTTTTTCACCGGCTCACTACAACGTTACTGTAGCTAATCCTAGCTAGGCCTTTTCTTCTGACGTCAACTCTGATTAAACAATCTCAGATACCGGAAGCGACGACTAGGGCCTACACGCCTTCGTTATTATTGGGCCGGGTCGCCCATGCAGCGTAAACGGCCTAATGTATATTCTTACAGGTCGAGTTCTGTCGGTCGGTTGTCTGTCCGTTGGCAATAACCGTGTATTTGGGAAAAACGGCTGAATCGATCGAGCTGCCTGCTGTTTACGTTGGTGGGTGGGGTAAGCCCAAGAAATCGCGTATTAGATGGGCGTACACAATGGTGGCACCTGGTAGATGGTTGTACAACTGTGCACGGCAGTTGAGCTGGTCTGCCATCAGGTAGGCGACGCAGCCTATTACCAACTAGGCCTTCTTTGGACAATCCCAATGTTGTCGATTGGACTACTAGGCTACCGAGTAGAGCAGTCATGCAAAATTCACCGCTATACAGGAATTTACATGCACGTGCCATATTGGATCACAGGTGACATTCCCGCTTATAATACCCCCAGCGAACTGTCACGTTTTAGATGCATGGCTCGCCGCTTACAGGCAATAGTTTTAGTGGATCTGTTACTGGTAGGCATATTGTAAATACACTTTGGTCTTCTACGTCAAAAAACTCAAAATACATAGCTTTGAAAAACTTAACAACGTACAATTTAAAATAGGTCTAGGCCTACATTCTTGAGGAGCCATTATATCAAAATCTGGTTCACTCAACGAAATAATAATCGGAAAAAAACAAAGACCATAGGCCTAAGCAGATATAATATCACTCGGAGGCATGCATTATGTCTATCAACACTTCGGCCATTTTAAAAATTGACCGATTAATTGATTGATTGAAGTGGTGCAATTAGCTCACAATTCTACCCTCATTAGTTCGCCCTGATTCTTCTTAAGACCTGGCGCTATATAAGTCGTTTACTTACTTACTTACTTACTTATGAGGTGAGACATCAACGGTTAGGTTACGTGTACGAACTTGATGTGATTTGGAATCTTCGGTATGTGCGACCGAACAAAACAGAGGACGAAAGCACAGCAAAACCGCGGCACAGAACTGACCGAGAATGAATACGGCGTACATAAG
>Ga0209782_1000252_pt1 | contig 21590 bp, 18 predicted proteins | sample WorMetmaBAHAMAS1_FD_187390 | JGI IMG/M metagenome (GOLD analysis project Ga0209782, IMG submission 187390) | Marine gutless worms symbiont microbial communities from Max Planck institute for Marine Microbiology, Germany - Inanidrilus... | ecosystem: Host-associated > Annelida > Digestive system...
ATCCCAATTGTGTGTTCCTACTAGACACGTTCGGTTTCTCCAGACTGGATTCAGTTGCAGATGAGTTGCCTGAACAACACATAACAACTTCATAAAAACATATAACTTACAAAAAATGGCAATACAACACTTCAAACGGAAACTATGTCAACTCAGGTAAACCAAAGAAATAGGTCAAATATATCATTTTTTTGCTCTATGGTTTATCTATGGTGTTTAGAATTGTTTGTAAACAAATGAACAGCTGAAAAAATTGTTGAAATCAGTGAAATGGATCGTTGTCATGAATAATAGCTTGTATGTGCTATGCGTACAAAGAAACATAATGCTTATTTAGAATATTTAGAGCTTTTAATTTAATATCGAGTGATTTGTTTTTCGATGTGCTGTCATTTCGTCATATGATTACCTACTCAGCTTCAGTGCTATCCAAGGGATTGGCTAGAAAGAGCATCTCCGAAATGACCTGTTTTGTGTCGCTGTGGTGGTTTTGAGAGTAGTAGTTGTTGTTCTTCCACGGCCTTTCACGCGCCAGGTTCCATCACAGTGTTGTCCAGATGTAATTGTCATGTAGTAAATTCCACTGGGTTAATCTCATGGTGTTTGCCAGAAACTGAAATAGAAGACCTTTGATAAACATGTTCTGTCTTTTGCTGATATATTCATATATATTCATATGAGAGTAGGGTTCAGTAGGGTTAGTAGGTTTAGGTTTAGGGTTGATGTTAGTGCTATGGCCAGTTCTTAGGGTTAGCATAGGGCAAACTTCTTCGGTACCCCTTAAGTTAATCAGTCAATATTAACTCAACGTACTTAACACGGTACAGGTGAAGAATGGGGCAGAGAATCTTAACCCTACTTATCCTACTTACCCGACTAACCTAACTGATAAAGTAGATTTCTATAACTTGTTCTTGCTGTTCTTAACACTATCTCTCGATGCTTTGGGCTGTTTTTTTACACACACCATTTTATACCAAAAAAATTGTACATATCCAGCACTTTTGTTTCAGGTAAGTAATGTGTAATGGTTGTAACGTGCTATGGTTGATATGATACACTGACACATTTTCATTAATACCTTTAGGGCTTGTTGCAACAACCATACTTAATTTAAGATGGTCTTACATCTGCACTTAAATGCATGGAGATTTAAGGACTACTTAAATTAAGTATGGATGGTGCACTCTGACCTTAAACAGTTTTTTTTTTCTGTGTTTTGACAGTTACCTTGTGTGGTGAAAACGATGAACAATTCAACAGAAAGTTCATTGCTGTCTGCAGCTCGCAATGGTGACATTGAAACAGTGAAGTCGTTAGTCACAGCGCTGAAGGAAAATAGATTATCATTTGATCTGAATTGTACTGGTGTGTATATTTCAGGCTTTTTTCTTTCACAGGAGCAACATTATCGAGGCTAATAGCACATCACCTAGTCCCGATTTTTGTTTTGGGTTCATTGCACTTTTGTATTAACATATGTTATACAAGCATTTCAGTTACAACTAGTATGCTGTAATTAGATAACATGTTACTACTGTGTATTTCTTATGCACGGATATGAGTGGCATTAACAGAGTATTTTGTGAGGCCCACACAGTACTTGAATGTACAGCTGCTGTGCAGTAGCACTGATATCACATACATGCTTAGGTCAGACTGATTCTGTAATCATCTTTGTCGGCATAGTTTAGGTTACTCTGCTGTTTGACCTGGCCGGTGTGCAGTGCACAGTGACATGGTCAACTGATACACTAGCCAAGCACAGTGACATATAAGCACCACTCTTTTTAAATTTCACATATCCAATAAATTATTCTCAAAAGAATGTGCACTAGAAAAACTTTACTTTACTTTACTTTAGTTAATTTGGTTTACTCTGGTTACAGAAAAATAAGTGTCAACTGGCATATTAAATAGTTTACACGGTAAAAACTAGAACACACATAAACAAAGTACTAAAATGAAGTTTGAAAAGACGAGACTTAAGACAACATTTAAAAACTGTCTGAAATGATGCGAATGGGTACTGGGAGTGGTATGTGAATGGTATTTACCGACCAAACTGGAAGTTTAGTCCTGTGCTTGACAGTAGTTGTTCATTGCTAAGCTGCCAGCAGAGGCATAAAAATGCACATGTTGGACACTGTGACTTGTCTGTCCCAACTTCAGATTTTGCATACAAGTATGGAATGGTGGTTTTTTAATAATCACTGAAATAACTGGCATTTCATTTAATTTGTGTAGCTGAAACAGTATTCGTCAAATCGGTGGAGTGTAGCTTGATAACAGTTGCATAGGTATTGGACCTTTGTGGTCGCATTACACATTTTGATCATTTTGTTCAACCTGACATTATCATGAAATCTTAACTGCTGTATGCATACTATGCAGGCCAAGTTTACGCATTGCATCCTCTTATGTCTAGTAGATTTAGTTGTATTTTGTGTAGCTGTTCAGTTTGTTACTTTGTTTATATGTTCTATTTGCCATATCTTGCCTGTTATTTGTCAAAATTTGTTTTTGTTTAGGAAAACACAAAGCCAATAAAGGATGGGGAGCAATACATCTGGCATCATACTTTGGTCACACGGCTGTTGTGAAGTTTTTGTTAGAGGTAACGCAACATGCTTCTTTGCCACCAACAAACTACAAAATACTCTATGTTAATTGGAAATATTTCCGTACCAAAAATGTTGGCCGAGGTCATATATACGGATATGACGAAGCCAAGAAAAATTTGCATTCGTTGAATGCGACTAGTTTCATAAAACAATTCCATTTGAATACAAATGCGAATTTACGCATATGTTAACTTACACTGCACTGTGTATCATAAAATGAAGAAAAGTAATACCGATAAAATCCAAAATTTAATGAAATGCTATGTGATCATGTGGCCTAAAATCCTGAACAGATCATATTCTGCACTGTACTAATGTGACGGTCAGCCATGTTTACTATTTTCGGTCTTTTCAGATTATTAGGCAAAAATGGGTTGGTTATTATGGTGTAAACATGCTTCGCCGATTGTGTGCACCTTAAGTTTGAATTCGACTACAGCCACATGAAAAAATGCAACAAATTTTGAATCTGCCTAAATGTTCGAAGTTGAAACGTTGCCAAATTCAAATGCAAACTTTGACACGTCCTTAGTCATATATATATATGTAGTAATATATGCACCTGTGTAATGTATAGTAACTTAGCAGGTTGTTGAGTCAGGTTTTTAAGTGTTTTTTTATAATGAATCAGCGAAACACTGTCAAATGGTTCCAATATGTCAGCCACTTTGACTGATCATTTTCCCTGTTTGTATGTTGACTCAACAGCTGTGTGAGATTTGCAAAAAGTATTTTAGTTTTATATCTCAGTTAGCTGTGTGATTTTTGAGAACTACACATTGCTAGTGAGTTTACTGTTTACTGTAGAATGGTGCTGATGTTAATCTGGTTAATGACGTCGGAGACACTCCACTACATCGTGCTGCCTTCACCGGCAGACAGGTTTTATTGCTGAATTTGCCTTTTGTTGTTTAAAAGATTTTAATTTTTGAAAAATGCTTGTTCCAGCTAACACGATCAGCAGCTATTATGCAAACAGAATCTCAGTTCTTCAGACGTTTGTAGGCAGGTGTGTACATGTGAAGATCCAGAGAAATGCCTAGAAATGCGATGAACTGACAACATTAAAGAGTGGATAAGTCATTCAACAGCAGAATGTGCTGGCAAGCAAGTTGCAGAGTTGCTAATAGATGGGAGAAAGATGTTATTTCTGGTCTGCTACCTTGTCTTCATCAATCAGAATATATCAGTAGCAACTGATGTTGGCCAACATTGCCGGGCCCGATGTGCTGTACTGAATTAGGTCAAAGTTAACGTTATTGTTTCATGGTCAGCTGAGTGGAGCATGATGGGATGTGTTGCCGTATTTTGTTTGTAAATTGATTTGCTTCATCATTTACCAGTCACTAGTGTGGCGTAATGGTAGACCGTTCGCTCACGATCCATAAGGTCGCTCGTTCGAATCTCGGCCAGTACACTTCCAGATAACAGCCTCGGGAAAGCTGCTTATACGTATTTTGTTACCAATCAGTATGGGAATACTTTACCTTTAGTGTGTCACCGCATTTGTGTGATGCGCATATAACCTGTCTTTGTTGAGCTCGCAGTGAACCATCCCAGGTTTTGGCAGATTTTGGGGGGGTGAAAACTGTGGTTTCAGATTCAGTTCTGGGTGTGTTGAACATTGCATCCTGAATCGAAGGATAATAAAATTGCACACATGTAATTATCTGCTTGAAAACAACTAATGCTATGAATAAACAAGTAGGCCAAACTGAAGATTGTTGTCTATTATGCATTATGCTATTTCATCACCATCTAGGGTAACCAACTGTCCCGGAATGACCGGGACTGTTCCAGAATCGCAGGTCTATGTCCCACATCCTGGACAGAAGCCATCCCAGACAGTTAGGTGTCCCGGAATTGGAAGCACATCGCTGATAATGGTAAAGAACTCAGTTAATTTTCAAGAGAATTATCAAAATTGTTTAATTCTCAGGAGAATTATTAAAATTGTTGCCACCAGATGTCGGATTTTAATGCTAAAATTCACCAAATTTAATTTTGGCTGGGGCTGTGCCCCAGACTCCACTGGGGGAGCTTACAGCGCTCCCCCAGATCACCTAGCTAGATTTAAGGGAGCTTACTTCTAAGGGGAGGGAGGGGAGAGGGAAGGAGAATGTAGAAATCTAAATCTTGTCACCCTATCACAATTACATCACATGAAGCAGACAGAAACAGGCGTTAAAGGCCTCTGTATCTGAGAAATAACTGTATAATGTTTGTAGGAAATCGTAATGGCATTGCTACAACACGGTGCTGATGTAAGGTTGATCAATGCCGAGGGAAACTCTGCTTACAATGTTGCTGTGACATGCGATATTAAATCTCTAATTGAAGGTAAATGATGTCAATCATTTCTCTGCAGCTGTTCAAATGTACTATTTGTGAATAACAGCACTGTCATTTTCAGCTGTAATTTTTGTGTTGTGCAGTATGTGTTCCAAAAGAAGATTTGCCATGTCACTGTAACAAAACTTGTTGATGGTCAGAAGTAAAAATAGAAGTAAACTTTTGGCAAATATGGAAACTAAATAATATGAGAACTAAAATTATACAATAAAAACATATTAAACTAGAATTGTCATTGATTCAAAAAACTAAAACAAAAGAAAACAAGAATTCTGACTAGAATATAGAACAAAAAGTAAAATTAATTTCAGAACTAAAATATCATTGGTTACCCATGAGTGCAATATTGACCGTTGTGGGATCTTAGAAACAGTTATGGCAATATAGTCGGTCTGCCACCTCATGACGATGATGATGACAAGGATAGTGGTTCACCAGCTGCTTTTTTATACTTGGTATTTATTCACCCTAAGCAGACTAACGGAAGACAGTGTGTGTTTTACAGCTGCTGAGAAAACAGATCAGAGGAAGAGTGAAGAGGCATTTCTGAAAGCAGCTAGAGATGGCAGCCACGAAGCAGTAACAACCATGGTAATATTAACTAACTAATGTGCATTTATGTCAACCTCTTCTTGTACACTTTTGTGGCATGAAAGTCACCGTAGTATGAAGATGTTATACGCTACTAATTTACCCATGTAATTTTGAGAGAATGTTTTGTGGAAGCTGTGGTATGAATCTGTTAACGAGGTATCTCGTGGCTACATGATATGTCACCACTGATGGCAGTTCGGTGGCTGCATAATATTGATGATGTAGTGTAGCTACTTCTAAAGCAGTGCTGGAGAAGGTTTCATTGTCTCTTTTAGTGGCTATATGACCATGCTGACCAGTGGGTTGGGCTTACAGCAAGGGGTCTCACGGTTAGTGACCGCAGCCCTAAGATACACTGTTGTTGAGCTAGGAGCATGTGACATACAGACAGACAGACAGACGGATGGATTGCAGCGTCGCTTAGTGCCCTGTACTGTAGGCAGAAGGCATGATAAATGGGATGATATATGATACAGAATTTTGAATCTGAGTGAAATTGGTGGATTAAAGAATAAAAGTAAATTTAAGCAAGCTTATAATATGCACATTATAGTAAATCATTGTGTCCCAGCATTGTAAACTTTTAAATTCATTTAGTACTTTATAATTTTTGTCGGCTATACAGGTTAACAGTTATGTGGATGCCACCATTTCAGTTTATTGGCCAGTCCTTCATCGTGGTTTTCTTCCACCACTTTTTTTCTGGAAGAGAACCTTTTAAGAATAATTAACACAGGTTTTAATGTTTTTTGTATCACCCAACCAACAGTGTCAAACGACTGAATTAACGGGAAAAAAATCGCCAACTGACTTCAGTTAGACGCCCGAGGGAAGGGATATTGCTGCGTTGATGCCAGCTGTCTAATGTCACTGATTCATTCCATCTTATATTGTCTATGCTATCGTCATCCATAGTTTCTCAAAGACAATTTGATGAAATTGTTAAACAACAGAGCTATGCTTCATGTTTCAAGTTGATAGCAACAGCTACATCATCAGTTGGATGAAACCGATGCAGGCCACCCATTGGTTTGGTTCGTGGACAGCTGCTGATGATGTAAAACAGTATTTGTTGTTTGCCATATGGGCAGTTGTCAGGTGTTACAAGGCCCCACTTTTTGTGATGGGATGCACAGTGACTTTGGTAAGCTGAAATGCCGAGAAAGTATATATGTGTGTGTGCGTGTGTGAACGTTGTGCAGCTCAAGTCGCATCTCATATCAAACATTAACTGCTCGGACATGTTTGGTAACACGGCGCTTCATTTGGCGGCGATGAACGGCAGGAAGCAGATTGTCATTATACTGCTGCAGTCCGGCATTGACGCTACACTGCACAATGCCAGAAGTATGACTCCAACTCCCTTCTCTAACTCGTCATTACTGTTGTTACAGGTTTCATTGTTTTTAAGAGGTTTCTGGAATTAACGTGAAATGGAACGGGTGAGTTTGTATCGTATGTTAGAACACTACATGGCGGTTATTTTTTTTCACTTTTCAGAAATATAACTTCATGAGAAAATGGTGGATCCAGTGTGATACACAAGTAGGAGTGTATAAGAGAAATCAATATTCATTCAAAAAATAGAGAAATCTATATTCATTCGGTTTACTATTATGTTATTTACCAGTGTTTGGGTGCCATGGCCCATACTGGACAGTGCTTAGAGAATATAACAATTTTCTGTTGGATTTTAGATGTCGTGAAGGATTTTTTAGCCAAAAGATGAACAAACAATGAAAAGGTGACAGTAAAGATCATCCGGAGTATTGAAAATGAGGAAAATCTACACATTGGCCGGATTACAGTTCTGGAACCAGTCGGATGATTACAGTTCACCTCTCTGCCATTGTCGTTGTTTGTAGGTCTTGTTCTGCATTGGCCCTGCATTGCAGACTTCTGTGTTCTAACCAACTCCAGACTCGAGGGCTATGACAGACTCTAAGGAAGTTTAACACTTTTAAATGTAACATCCCGGTGATATCATCGAGAAAAAGCCAGCGTATATCTACTAGCTATCATTTTGCTGTTTAATGGATCTACAGCTGCAGCCGTTGTTGTGCCTACTGAGTGATATTTTATGTCCATATTTTGTCAATATTACCTACTGCATGTACTTTCATATCGTATTCCATTATACTTACTAGTATCTATCTAGTCTGTATGTATATTTGCATTAGCATTGGTATTTATAAATGTATATTATATATGTATGTTGTAACTAATCTAATTTTATGGCTACAGCAAACCAATAAAACTTGTTTACTGGTACTATTTAGATCTGACGGCTGCTGAGGTGACACGTGATTGCCAGATGAAGATGTTACTGGACATTCGCTCCAATCACAACTCATCTCACACCATTCATCGACATGAGGGCTTGCTTTTCAAAGTAACTACTCAGCAGTAATTAAGCTTTGCAGCTGGCTGATATTGCTGTTTGATCCAGCACCCCGCATACAACAGAATTCACCGTTTCATTGATCACCTGCGCAGCAGCGGGAATTATTAAATGTTTTAATGCTTTGTCCTTTTTTAAAGTGTACAATAAAGTAACCAGGTATGGCAGTTTGTAACATGCGTCACCACTACGGGAACTTACATGCCATATGGGATAACACAGTGTTACCTGCCACACGGCAGAGGTGACATTCCTGCCTATAGTAACCGTGGCCATAAAACGTATTATTTTTGAAGATAGGAGCATGACAGACGTAGGCCTAGTCTGTGTTGTCGAGCGTTATGACTTGACTGAATTAAAGGAATATTATTATGAAACACACAGACAGATGTCATATGACTAAAATTATTTTAGTTGACAACCAAAATATTTAAACGAATTATTGTCACTCAGCCAACTTAGTCAATTAAGTGAGGATTGATAGATTATTTGGTGACAGCTCTAGAAGCTATATATTAATTGTGTGTGATTGTGGAGTAATATTTGCCATTGACTGTCTTATTGACTCTTCCTGCTGATGTGGTTTGTCATTTCTATGATTGACATGGCACATTAAATTCTGCTTAATAGTAATTTAACAGTAGTAATAATGATAATGTTGTATGTTATTCTGTTAATTGTCATACATCTTGGATTTTTGTTTTATTGTTATTCAGAAAGTACGTCTGTTTGGCTGGAAACCAATCTGGGTGGTCCTTGAGAAAGGTGTTCTGAGTGTGTTTGCATCGAGGTAACTGTTAATATGACTGTTACGCACGTAGGTCATGTTTTCCGTCGTGGTTTATTTGTGTGGTTGTACACTTTAACATTATTCACTTTGGCTAGACAATTACTCTACAGAGTGGAGTATGTATAGTACCATTATTGTATTGTGATATATAGATATATACATGTTGCATGACCACTTTAAGGCCTTTACACAGACCAGCCTGTGCTACTTACCCGCCCCCTCAGTTACGGCTCGGAGGATTCTACTGGAGCAGAATTTTACAGCCCACATATCCTTGCTGATACACATTGGGATTATGAAGATAACGGTAGAGTTTGCCCCCTTCGTTCGTTTCATCAGGGGTGGTGGTTGACTGTTGGCAGTCTTTCGACGTGCCTTCAGCTACCGCCAGTGCTGAGGCCTAGGCCTGGCCCAGTGCGCGTCCCCTCTAACCCTGAGGCTTGCACTGTTTATTTATAGAGCCTAGCTTAGCCGGCGGGTTTCTCTGGCAGAGTGCCATGTGCGGGCCTCCTATAGGACCGCTGGCCCCTGCCATCTGTTAATCGCACCGGCGGCTCTCACCACACCCAGATGCCCCCAATCCAGGTGTGATGGCCTGTCACAGTTTAATGAGGACACTGGCGGACCCTCTTGTACCTTGCCCGAGAATAATCTCATGCAGAAACCTGACTCGACATGCCGGCAGGGGCGGGAGACGAACCCACGCCCTGCCGAATAGCCAGCCAGGCATTTAATGCACCACGGCCCGAGATCGCTAGATCACTAAGCCATAGAGGCAGGTGGTTTGCCCCCTTAGTTTGCCCCTCATTTCTGTACTGCAGTTGTACTCTGATACGATTTGATATACTGGTGTAGTTTCCATGGATAAATGGTAGTAGTAAACAAGTTTATTAGCAGAAAATATAACATACACTGCTAAAAGGAATGAAAGGTCAGTAAAACTGACAACTTACAACATCTTTTAATACTGACATAAAAATTGCGATAAATCATAATTATCAAGAAAATGCTCAAAACCGCTCACACTTTCGCAGTGATGACAGAATCTATGTTGCTCAAGTGAGTCCATTGTTAGCACTGCGTAGATTACAACCGAAATGAAAAGGCTCTCACATGGTTCAACAACGTTTCACTTTACATTTGTGTGTGTGTGGAGTGCTCAGTTTTGCAAATAAATACATGTATGATTGATTCTTACGTGTTCAGAGCGGATGCTACAACTGGAAGCAAGAGAAAATGGTTTAAGTACTTGACTGATGCAAAGATACAGGTGATTGAAATTGTTGTGAAGAATTTGTTTATTACTGTCTGGTATATGCATGTTATTTAGCAGCATAATTGTGTATTTTGACATACGTTGTTGGAATAGTGTTATTATGTGCCTATAAGATGGATGGACCTATAGTGGAATGTCATAGTTGCTTGTGACATGTACAGATGTTGTTCATTCTCTGACTTTAGTAGTTTCAAACGATTTATGCCAAATTTTAAGTTTTTGGGCCTTATAGGCTATTACCTTCCTTGGTCATGTTGGATATTACCCATCGGTCACTCTTGTTCACTCTGAAAACTTCAAACTTTCTCTTTTAATAGACTTTGTTGTTGCTATACCCAGACTGGATAACAGGTTTTCAGTTGTTTATTATTAACTGACTTGTAGTCTATTGCCTTCAGTGCTTTGATGCTGTTGGTTCATTGGCAGGAAGGGCATCCGGCCTGTAAAAATCTGAGTAGTGGGGTGCTGGCATGGCTATCAGTCTGGAGCGAGGTGCAGACTTGCATATGGTCCATCTGATGCCACTGCCACCCATTTTCTTTTGCTTTAGTAAAATAGAGATTGGTTTTACCTTTCCGGCAGTGGCCGACCCGGATAGTCCCGGATAAAAGGCCGTTAAATGGGTGTTGTAGTCTTTGTTATGATTGTTCTCTGTAGAGTCGGCTGGACACGCCACATTTGCTTGCTGTGACGTTTGCCGACAACAAGTCAATAACATTCAGTGTGGGAACCGATCCCGAGGCCCTTGTTACACGCCAGGTACTGCTGCTAACGTTTTACCATCAAATTACTTTTTCTGCTTTCTGTGAAAAATATAATCCTGCACTAAATTATTTGCACTTCGTGCTTTGTTGTATTCATCACAGCTTACGTCAGTTCTTAAATCCTGTAAGCTCTATTGTCTGCAGATGACATATTTTGTCAGACTCTAAAATTTTGCGTGTATAGGAGACATGCAAGTAACCATGGAAGTTGATGTTTATAGTATTGAATGCACCAGCGAGTTACACCTGACTTGTATATTTTAGTCAGGTCCATTAAGTGCGTAGCATTGGTGATTGGGTGATACAGATGGCGTCGAGCCTGTAAAAACCTGCCATGATATTTCTCAGGTGTTCTGTTTTGGAGTCACAGCCCGGTTTGAAGTAACTACGGGAAACAAAAGTGGAAGTGTTAGTTGGCCGACGCAGTGATAAGTAGCAGTATATATCATAATGTAATGCAGAAGTGGGAGAATGCTCTGCTGGAGCACATCTCATACAGTTTGCGTCTTGGCGGCCGGGTTGTTGACGACGATAAAGATGAAGAAGTGCTTCCTCTTGGATGTCTTCAAGACAGTCTCAGGGTCGGTGTTCGTGTATTGTCTTGTATACTGTTTAAATACTATATGTTATGTGGTCAGTATTAATTACATTTAAAAATGTTCCGCTGTGAAATTTGTAGATTACCGTGTCTGTCTGTGCCTTGGCCACAACTGTGTGCTGTGCAAAAACGGCTGAACCAGTTGAGTTGCTGTTTGGGGCATGTGAGTCGAAGGAACAGTGTGTTACAGAGGACCAGATCTCGTCATTGTAAGGGGCACTTTTGAATGGAAAATGCCAGCCAGTTGTAAAGTATAGGGACTATTCAGTCTAGATGTGGCTTACTGGCAAGTGAATGGATGCACTCATCTGCTGTAGGCACTGTGCACTGTTTGCCTACAGCTAGCACATGCGGCACGTGAGACCATTTACCACTGTGTTTGGGTTAGGTGGCTGGCAGTGTGGCCTTTTTTCAGATTACTTATGGATGCTTGTAATGTGTTTGCAATGCAGACGGCACAAGCTCACCAGCAGGTCGTTGAAAAGCAAGTCAGTTCCACACTGGCACATCTCACCGAGCCAGGAAACTCTCACGGCGTTATACCAAGTCTGTCACTTCCTTTACTATCGTATTGTTTCTTTGCTTGTATCACTGACTGTCATAATAACTCGTTGATTTATTCTGTTATAGTTGAATGTTGGTTATTTGGGTGTACAGGTGTCTTTGTTGTCATTGACTCAGTGTATGCAATATCAGTAAAACAACCAGCATTCATGGCGATTATTACAAGCTTTTTTTAATAGTGAGGTCATCTACTGCAGTGCATTGTAGGATATGTTGTCAGTTTATGTGGTTTATTAACTGGAGATGTTACCTGTAGGTTGATTATCAAAATAAACAAATGTTGCACAAATGATGAATGCTATATCGCTTTTGTGAATGATTATGTTGTTGACATTACTAGTGGCATCAGCAATTTGGCGTAGAAAGAGTTTGTCATTCCTTTCGCTCAGCAGTCATTTGATAGATTAAGAAAGGATGAGAGCAGTGCACTATTATAAATCTTTTTACTTACTTACTTACTTTTCTGTGGGTGGGATCAGTGCTTCGAGTTCCTGTCTGTGTTTTTACTTTTATTGTTGGATAACAGATGCTCATCCGGCCAATAAAAATACTGACGCCAATAAGTTCCCGGAGTTTTCTTTTGAAACAGCAACATCAGTTTAATGGCTTTTTTTCAGGATAATTACTTTGGAATTTAACTAAGCATGATACATTTGCCTGGCAAGCAACCGGGGACACCTCAGCTGAAGTGTTTCCCATAAGCGAGACTTCTGCATGGAGGTCGCTCGTGGAAATGGCAACTTCCATCCAAGGACAAGCCACACGGTGATGATGACGATGATGATACAATGGAGTGGTATACAGATGCTCTTCCTGATGTCTGACCAACAGTGTCTTGGAAAAACTAGGAGAATATTAAGTCAGCAGTTGGCTAGCCAAGTTCATTTAACTGGTGTATATGTGTGTGATCATCACTGGGTGATGATATGGTTGGCAGGTTTTTATCCTCAGCTGTGTCATCAGCTGTCTGAGCTTGTCAACTCGTCGAAGCAAATGTCGTCTTCATTGTCACAATGTCTTACAGTGTTCATTCAGCAGGAACAGGTTGTCTCTCGTTATGGCTTTTGATATCTTGGCAGTCGAGATAAATTGGTGTTTATTACCTCTGCTGGGCTGAGGGTTATGAAAGCTTGGAGTATTCTGCATGTATTTTTCTGTCCGTTTACAGGATATGTCTAAAACGATGTATTGATTTTTGTTAAGTTTGATCAAAAACCAAAACTGGGGTTACTGCATTCCTTGCAGTTTTTTCTTGTATGATTGAGTTTGATATTAATGATGATTTGCAAATGATATCGGTATCATTTGATTTAAAATTTTGAATTATTTCAGTATTGGCCTTTGTATATGACTTCTCGAACACTCATTCTTGTAGCAGATGCTGCTTAGAACTTCATACAATAGGGCCTAGCAGTGGCTAGCATAGCGCACCGTGACCACAATGCACTTCCGTCACAGACAGACGGACACTGACATCGTGGCATAAACGCGAGATGTGTATATTACATCTCGCTCTAATAAAATGCACTACATAAATTTGCATTTTGTATTGATTAACTAATCGCCTCCAGAAGCTGCGTAAAAATGTGGAACTGAAGTTAGTGAGAGAAAACGAGCAAGGTTTAACATCCCAATCGAATCACAACAGACAAATGATTCCAGGCAATCACATGGACTGCTGCTGACAAATTCTCATAGTGAAGTAACTGACTGACACCCATTTGACAGTTGCTTCTCCTCTTCTCCAGTAGACATCATCTGAGTGATGGAGATTGTCTACAGGTAAAGGGGGAAAATTATCAGAATTGTTCTTTTTTTATTTGTTGAGTATGACAGTTGTGCACAATGATGTGCACACTCAAGTAAGCAGGTCTTAAATTTGCGTGTCACTATCAGTCAAAAGATTGGCTGGAAAGAACGTCTCTGAAATGACCTATTGGGATTAAAATCTTCGTCATATCTTTAAAGGTCTACCAGGACCTAACAGGGCATGGCTGTTAAATGTTTACATTCTCATGCGATGTCCCCGACCTTTCTTTTCTCGAATAATTTATGTAACCTGGTATGCTGGCCATTTACGAGTAGCTACTTGAGTCAAACTATGGTAACTTTCAGAATGCCATGTCATGTGACTACCGAACACCTTATAGCCACACCCTGTTAGATCTTTGAAAACACGACTCAACTCAATGCAACCGCTGCAGATAAATGAGCCCTGCATGAATCGAGTCATTTGCGATGTCCAGGTCCGGCGAGTGCAGCTAGATCAGGAGATGGAGAAGTCAAGGATACTGGAGGAGTGTCTGCGCGTGCTGGCCCAGGAGCACCTGTCTCTGGAGCAGTCCATTAGCTCTCTGAGGACGTCATCAGCGGCCACGGCTCACACAGTGCACCCATTCGCCAGCTCGCCGTCAGCCGTCACGTCCTCGGAGATGGACGAGTTCTTTGACTGCGGTAATTTTTATGTTTTATATTTAGGCGGTCGTTGCCTACTGGAACGCATTGTGTGTCATGGAAGACTAGTGGTAAGGGTTGAGTTGAGCAAGGTTTAACGTCTCACCACACATTATAGGTCATATCGGGGACGGGTTTTATGGGTCAAAAGACCCAACCAACAGTGTCAAACCACTGAAGGAAGAGAAGTCCTAAGGACCAGGCTTCAATCCCATTAGGTCCACCCCACTGTGCTGACAATAACACAACATATATGCAGTATGAAAAAAAAACACAAAATACACACAGATATCCACAACTAAATCTAAATCACAGTGAAATGCACCCAGTGTGACAAAACCCAATCCAGAGAACTGTAAGAACTGCTTAACAAAGTGTGTTTATGATTGTGCACAACTGTCGTATACAATACAGCACAGAACAGTTCTGATAATCTCCCCTCGTACCTCCAGACAAACACCGTAGCTCAGATGTTGTCTATCAGAGGAGAGGGGTCATTGAGTTATGGAACCATAACAAGGCAATCATAGACAGCAGACTTTGCCCAACCTGTGCAGCAGCCACATATGAGGGATCGTAGTGGTAAGGAGATTAGGCTCATGACTAAAGATTCACCTGAGGACTGAAGTTACAGCTATCTCCAGAGATTTCATTTTTATTTACATCCGTCCCATCCCGGGACATTTTACTTCAGTTCTCGCAAATTCCCGCAGAACTTCACCCATGCTGTAGAAATGAAAATTCGATCCCCATTCCATCTCAGCTCATTCTTGGGACATTTTAAGCATGCATCCAGGCTTTTTATCTAAAAGAAGTTGTCATCTCTTTTTGTTGTTTCAGGTACACCATAAAACTCTAATGGAGGTTTCCACAGTAATCCTGCTTGACATCTCACCTTAACGGGGGTATCGTAACATTGGTTTCCATTTTTATGGGAACTCCACATTACCTCTGATCGTCAGTGAATTCCATCATGAGGCTTGGCAGCTACTTGGCTTGATTTACTTACTTCATATGAACTGGATGAATTCTCATGATATCTTGCAAGAAAGGCAGTCACGAATTGCGGTGAATTCTTGTGAATGTTGTATAATTATGTTTTTTTGACACTCGATGGGGTCATCAGAAATGGAACCTGCCTGCATAGCATTGTACTGCAACAATATAGAGGTGTCGGAGGCTTCAAAGGTTTCACAGGCCTTTGGAGTACCTAACTTAATGTGTAGTATACTCAGAAAAGTCGATCAGTTAGAAGCCGGCTGGGGCAGATATGTCAGTTGTCGATGATGTCAGTGATGCGATGTGCATTGCAGACTCGTTGTCGGACATTGAAAGTGTAGACGAGACGATGCAGGCTGGCGCCGCCGTGGCAACTTTCAGTGAACTGGAGGAGAATGCCGCTACTGCCGTCTTGCAGGAGTGTTCTACTCCAGTTGATCTCGGGATTTCTGTATGGGGAGGCAGGTACGGTATGCCTTTTGTCACAGTACTACATGACAACACCTGTTGTTCATTAAGTTGTAATAATGGCAGCAGTAACAGCAGTTTACCTTGTAAGTCTCATATCGACTACAGTTTATGGTTTATGTATTCATTTCCTTTTTGAACCATGTCCCGTTCTGCCTGTTTTACTGTATTTATCATTTATTAATAGTCTTATCTGTCAACTCATTACATGTGGACCTATTTTTTACTTTAATACCAGCCTATTGTAATCATTTTCATCTCAGTCTGATGAAATACCACCCCATTCATTTTTAGTTGCTACTTTAACAGTTGTCATAATATGACGTAAATAAGTTTCGCTAATGATGAGTTTATTGCTATGTTTAGGTGTCGACTGCCAGTACCAATGTTCTCGCGTAACAGCTTCAGTGTCTGGGCCATTCTCAAGCAGTGCATTGGAAGAGTATGTTATCTTAAAAATGTTTTAATGTTTTTTAAAGAGTCGTGTGCAGTATAAATAGATATAGATGCAGAGATCGTGCACTTGAACTAGCAAGAGTCTTGTTGTTTGTAGTTTTGTCACTTGGAATGATGTAAATCTGTTGGTGTAATAATGTCTTTGGGTTTGGCATCATCGTGATATTTGGTACAACTGCTATACTTTGTAAATTTATGCCTTATGAATATTCATGATGATAACGGCTGTTTTATCAGCAGTAAAAAAGTGATTACCTTCAGTGCTGTGGTGCTGTTGGTTGTGCAGCAGGAAGGGCATCTGGCCTGTAAAGAAACTAAGTGGTAGGTTGCTGGCGTGGCTATCAGTCTATGACTGCATGACGTGAAGTTAGATTCATATTTTATTCATATTGCCATTAAACCTCGACCAACCAACCTGCTTATTTCTCTGAGGCAAGGTGCAGATCTGTACATGGTCAGCTGATACCACTGCCACCCATCGTCTCTTGCTTCAGTAAAATCCAGATTGGTTTTATCTTTCTGGTACCTGGTCGCCCCGGTATTCCTGGACAAAAGGCCATTAAATAGATGTTTTGTAGTTGTTGTTGTCATAAAAAGTGGTGACGGCGGGTGTGGTCATGCTTCTGGCTGATGACAATGTTGATGCTGATATGAAGGAACTGTCAAAGATCACTATGCCGGTTGTATTCAACGAGCCGCTGAGTTTCGTCCAGCGCATGGTGGAGTACATGGAATACGCCGGACTACTGAAGCAGGCGTCGAGCTGCGATGATCCTCTACGACGTCTCGAGGTGCTAGACTTTATTAGCACTTCCTGACAAGAAGCTCAGCAGATGCTGAGATAACGCAACATGCGAGCGAATGTTTCATGTTGAACATCTAATACTACCTACCACCTTTCACGTTCTCTCATTCTAACTATAACATACCAAATTGTTTAAACTTAGGCTATCGTGTGTAAATACGGACTTTTTGTATATTGTGGCTTTTGCTATTACCGTTCTGCGTGTGCAGTTGCGTTTTGTCAACTGTATTAATAAACGGAAGAAGAAGAAGAAGCGTTTTTAGTTAACCATAAGACATTGACCATGCATTGACCATATATTTGTTTAATATTTTCATAATAACATTGAAATTGGAAAAGTACTGACGAGCTGCATTGGCTTCCAAAGTTGTCTACATGTGTTGCTGAGTAACAAGCAAAATGTAGTCGTCTAATTGTGTGACCATCTGTGCCTGTGATTGTCTCTCTGTTAGCAAGATTGTTTGAGATATTGTACATAGATTTTTATGAAATTCTGGGAATAAGTTGTCTCCGGTACCAGGTACATGGAACAGTCAGATTTTCCGCATGATCCGAGTCTATTTCTAAATCGGTGAATTTTTTGTGCATATATGCTGGCACCACTGCAGTCTGCTGCTTTCACTAGGTATTAATCATCAGCTACAGCAGTAAGTACAGCAGTAAGTTGATGCCATGCAGTGCCAAAAAGTTGCATTTTACATTGGTGCATGTTCTGCATACTATGAGATTAAATTCTCGGGCAGGTACAGAGGGCTCACCTGTGTCCTCTTAAAATGTGACAGGCCATCACACACAGATTGGGGGCGTCTGGGTGTGGTGAGAGCCGCCGGTGTGGATAACAGATGGCAGGGGCCAGTGGTCCTATAGGAGGGCTGCATGATTGGCACCTTGCCAGTGAAACCCGCTGGCTAAGCTGGGCTCTTACAATATACAGTACAAGCCCCAGCGTTAGAGGGGATTCGCATTGGGCCAGGCCTAGGCCTCAGCACTGGCAGTGGCTAGAGGCACATCGCAAGACTGCCAACAGCCTAGCCACCCCTGATAGAACAAACGAAGGAACGAACGAACGAACATTGGTGTACGTGATTCACAGATGATAATGCATTGCCAGGTATCTTTATAGAAGTACATATGCTTGGCCAGTGATGCAGTCTGCAGCAGTTTTGGATTAGTTCTTTGTTTTTGTTTTCGCTGCACATTCTCGATGTATGGCTGCATAAAATCTGTGCTTGTGTGGATGCATTAGCTGGTGACTGCATTTGCTATGTCCGCAACTGCATCCAACTGGGATCGTATCGGAAAACCGTTTAATCCTCTGCTTGGTGAAACCTATCAGCTAGACAGGTCTGAAGAGTTTTTCTTTGTGTGTTTTTTTTATTTCATCGGTGCTTTGATGCTGTTGCTTGAGCATCAGGAAGATCATTATGTAAAAGAATTGAGCAGTGAGGTGCTGCTGTGGATGTCTGTTTTTTTACGAGGTGCTAATGCTTTGCACATAGTTCAGCTGATGCTATTGCCACTTCATCATTTCTTGCTTTAGTTAAATCCAGAATGGTTTACAATTCTGGTCCCAAATGGCTTACCCATGTTGCCCTGGAAAAGAGGCTATTAAATGCATGTCTGTCAGTTTCTTTAATGTACGAATTTGTCAGTAAGCAGTACATTCGATTGCCTGGAACGACTTCTCTATTGTGACTCTATTGGTATGTTAAAGGCCCCTTTTGCTCTGGAAATTTTTATTTCAAAATTGTATTTTGTATACTACTCATATGACTATTTCACAATACAGAACATGTTCTATTTTGCACAATTCACTATTTGAAATACGGGGCAACTCGCAAATTGCATGTGGGACAGTCACATGACTTGTGTTTTGAAATAGAATTTCCAAATAAAAATTTTCTGTTGAAAGGGGCCTTAATTAAGCTCCACTTATCATTGGTTCCTCCTCCACCGGGGGCAGTTTTTATGCAAAAATCAGTGGGTGGATTTTACACTGGTGTGGCTGGTTGTTTCTGATGTCACCGCAACCACTTGTGAAAAATTCACCAGCGATTGTTCGTTGATGATGCAGCAGCCACATCTGTGGTAATTTGTATTAGCTAGTTGCCATCGATATCAATTATCCATTTATTCTGAACCTGTGTACTGTAGAGGCATAGACCTACCACAACTTTTCACGTCCTTGACAACATCTTATACTGTCTGTCTGACTGGTTCTATCTGCGTGCTTGCAGTAGATTACTTGACCACTGTTCACAGCATTATCTTTACCTTCCGCTGTCCGGGCTTTCCCAGTCTACCATTTGCAGTTACATCTGGTTCCTGTCCCAGACATCAGTTTTGTGAAGTTTGCCTGTTTCTTCCTTTCTGATATTACTTCACTCCCCTAGGAGATGTGTGAAGCATTGTGATGAACATGTTTATGTGTGTGTGTGTGTGTGTCTGTCTGTCTGTCTGTCCATTCACATACCTTGAAAACAAAATTTGCAAACTTCACCAATTTTCTCTGCATCTCACCTGTGGCCACGGCTCACTCGAGCTCCTCTGGTGGCATTCCGATTTTTGTGGATGACATCAGCCCAACTTGTGCATCTTGTGATTCCAGCCAGATTTTGCTCAACGATAATGATCATCAAGTGCTTATCATGGGTTGCGCACTAGGAGCAAACATTTTCTTTGTTGTTATCGAACCAGATACAGAGTTGAAGCTTTGTCATGTGCAGTGAGAGTCTTGGCTATCGAGTCGTGTGTGAACAAGTTAGTCATCACCCGCCAGTCAGTGCGTTCCACGTGGATTCAGCCGACTACACATTCCACGGCGCCATTGAACCGAAACTCAAGTTCTGGGGAAAGTCGGTTGAAATAACTCCGAAGGGCCATGTCACGCTCATCCTGCATCGGTATTTGCTTCTTATTTAGTGTATTTTGTTTTCGTTTTTCGTCAGGGGTGGCGGTTGACTGTTGGCAGTCTTTCGACGTGCCTTTAGCCACCGCCAGCGCTGAGGCCTAGACATGGCCCAGTGTGCATCCCCTCTAACCCTGGGGCTTGTACTGTTTGTTTATAGAGCCCAGCTTAGCCGGAGGGTTTCTCTGGCAGGGTGCCATGTGCGGGCCTCCTATAGGACCTGCCATCTGTTATCCACACCGGCGGCTCTCACCACACCCAGACGCCCCCAATCCGGGTGTGATGGCCTGTCACAGTTAACGAGGACACAGGCGGATCCTCTTCTTGTTTAGTGTATTTTGTTTTATTTTTGATTTTGCAGTTGTGTCGGAAATGTACATAATAGTACATGTACATAATATAGTACAGTGTGCCTGGCATGTAAAGGTCTGTTTAAATGATGATGAGACATTGTGTCATCGTGTGTGTTATCATTTCACTGTCTGTAAATCGATGTTTTTGCCATGCATCCTGCTGATCATGACTCCAATGCCGTAATCATTTCAACACAATACAATGCAATATTGTTTTAATGAAAAAGCTGACAAGACGCAACTTCCAAAATTATAACAAGTAATCAATAGCTCTCCTTGAATAGTTGCCTAACAATAAAATTACAATCATAAATACAGTGTGCTCCATGAATAAGAGCAAAATCATGTCGCCTAGGTCGCACAGAGAGTAGGTAATGTGATGTCGGCAATCTGGAGTGGGTGAATAACTGGCCAAGTTCATCTAGAAAATTGCTCTAAAACTGGTGTTAGTGAGTGTCTGTGTCTGCGTGTAAGTATGTGTAGATGTGTGTCTGTTTGTCTGTGTGTAGGTACGGTGAAGCTTACTCATGGCAGTATGTAAACTGCTGTGTTCACAACATCATTGTTGGCAAAATCTGGATTGAACACGTGAGTGGACGGAGTTTGTTTTGCAACCGTTGTTGCTTATTTAATGTCAATTTGTCAGTTATTTAGTTTTTTTTAATATTTTTTTGACCATCGGTAGGAGTTCCCGAGGGAAGTTAAAAATTAAGAATAGCTAAGCAATTGTTAGATTATTAATATATTTGTTTATATATCGTTCTTGTGTTTATTTTTGTCTGTGCGGTGCAGTATGGCACAATGGAAGTCACAAAGCACAAGTCATTACAGAAGTCGGTCATCACCTTCAAAGCTTGCGGCTGGTTTGGTAATGATCTTCACAAAATTGAAGGCTTTCTCTTAGACAAAGAGTGAGTTTTATGCTTAAGTTTTTTTGTTGTCTGAGTTTGTAAAAGTCATTACATAGATGTTAACTTGTTAATTAATGAGTAATGACATTGGTTTTGCATAATTAGCAGTAATTAGCAGCAGTTGTCAGTAGGAAAATATATACGTAAGTCTTATTCTTGAGTAAATGCTATGCCACATGATGTTTACTGCATCCCCCCCCCCCAAAAAAAAAAATACAAGGCTTTGCGATCCTTGAGGGACTATGGAAGTACTTTTACCATTTGCTATCTATC
>Ga0209782_1000253_pt1 | contig 21573 bp, 20 predicted proteins | sample WorMetmaBAHAMAS1_FD_187390 | JGI IMG/M metagenome (GOLD analysis project Ga0209782, IMG submission 187390) | Marine gutless worms symbiont microbial communities from Max Planck institute for Marine Microbiology, Germany - Inanidrilus... | ecosystem: Host-associated > Annelida > Digestive system...
TGCATGCGCGCGTGGCAGAAGGCCGAAGGGGAGACCCCATCGGCCAGCGGTTGGTCGTGGAGTACCCCGAAGAAGCGGTCGAGCTCGTCGCCGATACTGCCCTTGCGCAGCTTCAACCGCATGGACACCCGATGAGGCAACGACAGCTGAACAAATGATTCCAAACGCAATGGAACCACGGATGAACACGAATGGACACGAACCCTCATTCATGTGAATTCGTGTCCATTCGTGGTTCGTGTTCCCCGCGCCCGCAGGTATGTTAAATGTCAATAGACCCTAGTAGTGCAACATAGTGAAAATACGGAGACCATTATCCTAGGGGGCGTTCTCAATTAAGCCGGGTCATCGCAAAAACCAAGAACATAGCGCAGGCGTCTCGCCTGTGCACCCGCCGGCGAAACGTCCGCGTTCTGGCAGGCGGGACGCCTGCGCTACGTGGATTTGGCTTAATTGAGAACGCCCCCTAGTAGCCCATCAATTTGATAACTTAGGATATCTGCATTCCCTCAATGGTTGACAAGAATTATTGGGAAATAAGTTCAGCATCCTAATTTTTCTTGTGGTTGGGCTACTAGGATCCCTCCGCCCTGCGTACCAGGCTGAGCCGCAGCCAGAGCACCAATGCGATGAGCGCGAATGCGAACCATTGGATCGCGTAGCCGATGTGCATACCCTCTTTAGGCAGCTCCCGCGGCCACACGCGAACAAAGCCGCCGGGGTCGTCGGGATGCTGGAGAATGACCACCGGCAGCACTTGGGTGACGGTCGCTGCCCGGTAGAGCTCCAGGGTGAGATAGGGCCAACGCCGACCCCAGTCTTTCGCCGCCTCCGGGTTACCGTGAAGCGCAAGGCCAGGGGGTTCGGGAAGATGGGCCTCTCCTGTCACCGTCACCTCCCCCTCGGGTACCGGCGCTGCAACTGGGTTGCCATCAGTGGCCGTGGCAATCCACCCCCGGTTCACCAGAACCCGGTTGTCCGATCCCCGGATCCGCAGGGGTGTGATGACGTGAAAGCCGATGCGGCTACCCTGGCGACGGTTTTCGATCAGGATTTGTCCCGTAGCCTCGAAGGTCCCCCGCGCCCGCAGCTTACGGAAACGCAACGCCTCGGGGTTTTTGATCGGATCACCCAGATCCAGCGGCGGCAGCCTGGCCCGCGCGCCGAGGACCCACGCCTGCGACCGCTTCTGCTCGGCACGGTCGATCTGCCAGACACCGAGCACCACGAACAGGGGAATCGGTAACAGGAGTAGGAGCGTCGGCACCCAACGGAAGTGAAATTTTACATCGACAAACCGCATCCGGATGCTATAGTTGAGAAGGCATGTACAGAGGTTATTTCGGTGCCCACCGGGATAAACTGCTCACCAGCTCCCAAGAAATGGAGTTGGCGGGTGGTTATCGCGCAAGACTCTATCACACCCAAACCGAAGAGGTAGGCCATGGATCTCATCTACAAGATTCCCGTTGTTCTCATCCTCGGATTCATCGTCTTTTCGCTTGGCCAAGGCATGTATTATCTCGCCAAGGATGACGGTGACGCGGACAAGACCCGGGTGGTAAAGGCGCTGACGGTGCGCATCGTACTCTCTCTCACCCTCTTCCTGCTGCTCATCCTCGGCTACTTCCTCGGGTTTCTCCAACCTCATGGGAGTTGATCACCGCCCGCCATCCCAAGCTAAAAGGTCGGAACCTGCCTGAGTGACAGGCAGAGACCGACCCCCAATATCCAGCGTTTTCAGCCACCAGTCGTCGGTTTACCGGTTCGCCGATGTTTCCTCTCCGCAGGGGGGAAATGTGTCTGCGGACAAAACAACTCCCATGGGCATACACTGCATCACAGGTGTTATGTGTAAAAATCCGGGAGGTTGCCCACCCGGATTCGAAAACTCGCCCTGCCACGTTCAGTTCCGCGGCAGTTTAACTCATACCGGCTACAACCAGTAGACGAATACGAACAGCCCCAGCCAGACCACATCGACGAAGTGCCAATACCAAGCTACGGCCTCGAAGGCGAAGTGGTTGTGGGGCGAGAAGTGACCCTTGATCGCCCGGACGAGGATAGCCATGAGCATGACTGCGCCCATGGTGACGTGGAAACCGTGAAAGCCGGTCAACATGTAGAAGGTTGAGCCGTACACGCCGGACTCCAGAGTCAGATTCAGGTCGCCGTAGGCATGGCGATACTCATAGACCTGCAACACAACGAAGATCAGACCCAAGGCAATAGTCGCGGCCAGACCCCACACGAGTTTCTTATCGTCATGTTCCTTGAGTCCCCAGTGGGCCCAGGTCACGGTGGCACCCGAGGCGAGCAGGATCAGGGTATTGATGGCCGGTATGCCCCAGGCCCCCATGGGCTCGAACTCGCCCCCCAGATGCTCCGGCCCCGCGCTCGGCCAATCCGCGACGAATTGATTATAGAGCAGTTCTTGGGTTGTCCCAAGATAGCCCTCGCCCCCGAGCCAGGGGAGAGCAATCATTCGGATGTAGTAGAGGGAACCGAAGAAGCTCAGGAAGAAGAAGACCTCGGAGGCGATGAACCAGAACATGCCCTGGCGGAAGGACCCGTCCACCTGCTCGTTGTATTTGTCCGAGAGGTTTTCCTTAATTACCACGCCGAACCAGCCGTAGAACATGACCACCAGCAGGGCGAAGCCGGCCAGGATCATCCAGACACCGAAGCCGACTTGGTTGACTGTCAGGGCGGTTCCCGAAAGCATGAAGAATATCGCCAGCATGGCGACGATCGGCCAGGGGCTGGAATCCGGAATATAATAGTCGATGGGACCGTGATGGGCAGCGCTACTCATCCTTTTCTATTCCTCTTGGTATGGGGGGACTCTTGACATTCATCGTTCTTAGTGCCGCAGGCGAATCAGGATCGATCAGAGACCCGCAACACATTATAGGACAAGGTGAGCGAGTTGATATCTGCAGGCAGGTCGGGCGATACGGAGAAACGTAAAGGCATCTCGGTGATCTCGCCACCCGCGAGGGTTTGTCGATTGAAGCAGAAGCATTCCAGCTTGGCGAAGAAGCCGGTGGCCTGCCAGGGGGCGATGCTTGGGATGGCCTGGCCCGTAATTTCCTGTCCCGAGCGGTTTTCGGCGATGAATTTCACGAAATAGCTCTTTCCTGGCCGCACGCGCAGCTTGCGCTTCATCGGCTCGAGTCGCCAGGGCAGATCCGGGTGGATCGTGGTATCGAACTTCACCGTTACCAAGCGGTCCTGCACTACCCCGGTATCGGCCATTCGTGCCCCGGTACCGATCGCTGTCCGCTGCTTGACCGATTGCACGCCGGTCACTTTGCACAGCAAGCCGTACAGGGGGACCATGGCGAACCCAAAGCCGAACATGCCGACGGCCAGTCCCGCCAACAGGAGGAAGGTACGCCGTTTGCGCTTCTCGACCTCGCTCATTGGGTGCCCTTGACGGCCATCTCGAACAGGCCCTGCCAGAAGGGGATGGAACTCAGCAACATAAACAGGGCAAAGCCCGCCAGGATCCAGGCCAAGCGCCGATTCTTGCGGCGTCGCTCGGGGGAGTTACCGGTTCTCATCATAGACATCATTCACACAAGGCGGCGGGCGATTTCTGCCCGCCGCTCATCGCTCAGGCAATTGCCGGAAAATGGTATTTCATTTGATAGCAATCGCTTCAGGAAACGGCCAGCTTGGGAGGCATGGTCCAGCTATGAAACGGAGGCGGCGAAGACAGCTCCCATTCCAAACCTTCGGCACCCTCCCACACCTTGTTGTCTGCCTGCTTTCCGCCCTGGATAGTCTTGATGATGATGTAGAGGAGCAGCAGGTGGCTCAGGCCGAAGACCATGGCACCGACGCTGGAGATGACGTTGAACTCGGTAAACATCGCATGATAGTCGACGATGCGCCGCGGCATTCCGGCCAGGCCGCTGAAGTGCTGCGGGAAAAAGGTGACGTTGAAGCTGATGACATTGATCCAGAAGAAGATCCTGGCCAGCTTCTCGTCGTACATGTGTCCGGTCCACTTGGGCAGCCAGTAGAAGACGCCAGCGAACAACCCGAACACCGCGCCGGGCATCAGCACATAATGGAAGTGGGCCACCACGAACATGGAATCATGGTACTGCATGTCCGCCGGCACCACCGCCAACATGATGCCGGTCAAGCCGCCGAAGGAGAACATGAGCAGGATGCCGATTGCGAACAGCATGGGGGTCTCGAAGGTCATGGACCCTCTCCACATGGTCGCCATGTAATTGAAGACCATCAGCCCCACCGGGATGGAGATGATGATGGTGCCGATCATGAAGTAACTTACGGCACCCAAAGACATACCGATGGTGTACTGGTGATGGGCCCAGACCACCATGCCGATGATCATGATCGCAACCATAGCGCCCACCAGGGAGGTGTATCCGAAGAGGGGCTTGCGGGAAAAGGTCGGCACTACGGAGGCCAGCACGCCCATGGAGGGCAGGATCAGGATATAGACTTCGGGATGACCGAAGAACCAGAACAGGTGCTGGAACAACACCGGGTCGCCACCGCCGGCGGCATTGAAGAAGCTGGTGCCGAAGTGACGGTCGAAGAGCAGCATGGTCACCCCGCCGGCCAGGACCGGAATCACCAGAATCAGCAGGAAGGCGGTCACCAGCCAGGTCCAGACGAAGATCGGCATCCGGGTCAGCTTTACGTCCGGAGCCCGCATGTTGAAGATGGTGACGATGATGTTGATGGACGCCAGCACCGAGGAGATGCCCAGCATATGGAGGGCGAAGATCAGGAAGTCCATGGACATGCCGACCTGGACCGATAGCGGCGGATAGATGGTCCAGCCGGTGTTGATCTGAGTGCCGCCACCGGGGAAGAAGGGCACGATGAAGGACAGGGTGAGCATGGTCGCCGCCGCCGGCAGGATCCAGAAGCTCAGATTGTTGAGCCTGGGCAGGGCCATGTCCGGCGCTCCGATCATGAGCGGGATCATCCAGTTGGCCAGACCCGCCGCCGCCGGCATGACTGCACCGAAGATCATGATCAGGGCGTGGTTGGTCACCAGATTGTTATAGAGGTCCGGCTCCAGGAGTTGGAGCCCGGGCAGAAACAGCTCGGCCCGAATCACCATGGCGCTCACCCCCCCCACGAACAGCATGGTGAGGGCGAAGATCAGGTACATGGTCCCGATATCCTTGTGGTTGGTCGAGAACAACCAGCGTTTGAGGCCCTTGGGCGGTCCGTAGTGTTCGTGATGTTCGTCGTGCGCAAGGTCGATCATTGCGGTACTCATGGCAATCTTCCCCTTTGTCAAAACTTGATTGACTCGCGAATCGAAAAAATGTCAACAGCGCCTAGTCAGCCGCAGGTGCGGTACGAGCGGCCTCTACATCGCGTGGCTGCACCAGATCACCCATATCGTTGCCCCAGGCATTGCGTTCGTAGGTGATGATGGCGGCGAGCTCGAGATCGGTCAGGGTATTCCAAGCCACCATTGCCGTCCCTTCTTTGCCGTTCAGGACAATATCCAGATGCTTTTCAATGGGACCTTTCGCGATGGGGCTATCCTTGAGCGCCGGGAAAGCAGGCGGCAGGCCCTTCCCCGTGATCTGGTGGCAGGCGGCGCATTTGGTGTTGTAGCTGGCCCGCCCCTTTTCCATTAACTCTTCCATAGCCCAGTCCTTGTCCATCGCGGCCTCGGCGGCGGCGGCCAGCATCATCTGTTTCTGTTCTTCCATCCAGGAATTGAATTTCTCTTCCGCGACCACTTCCACTTCGATGGGCATACGCGAGTGCCAGGTGCCGCAGAGCTCGGCGCACTGCCCGGAGAAGCGTCCTTCACGATTGAGGTCGACCCAGGTCTCGGTCACATAGCCGGGGATGGCGTCCTTCTTCACCGCCAGTTCCGGAACCCAGAAGGCGTGGAGCACGTCCGCGGAGGTGTGGAGAAAACGCACCTTTTTGCCTACCGGCAGTACCAGGGGATTATCCACCGCCCGCAGGTAGCCCGCGGTGTCTTCACCGGCCTGATCCTCCGGGAGATAGCGGCTCTCGATTTGGACCGACTTGGGCTTGCCATCGATTTCGACACTGTGATCCAGGTATTCGTATTCCCACCACCATTGATGACCGACGATCTTCACGTCCATCAGTTCCACATCCTTCGGCACCTCCCAGACCTTCTCCAAGGTCTTCTGAGCGGAGCCGGCAATGGTCAGGTCGATCCCGAGCACCAACACGGGTACGATGATCCAGGACCATTGACCGAACCAGGTTTCATGGAACTTCTGATCGGCCTCGTAGCCGCGGCTCTTACGGTGGTAATACAGGGAATAACCGACGAAGGCGAAGATGATTAGCAGGAGCACCGTGGCTATAGCCGAGGTGAGCATATGGATATCGTAGATTTCCTGAGCCACGCCGGCGGCGGGCTCGGGAAAATTCAGGGCCATCTCGGCACCGGCGGTGCCGGCCCCGCCGGCGAGGAGCGAAAATACGGATAGGGCGCCGAGGCGCTTGCTGATTGCTGCCATAGTTCCTCTCATTTATTCGTATGCGCGCCTCTGGCGCAACCTTCCGCTCTCGCTCCATCGGAACCGAGAGAGGTGCCCGACCTGGGATCGGAGCCGGCTAGCCACCTGCGGCCTGCCGGGTCCGAGCCCGCGCCACATCGGCCGCGACGGGCACAGCGACGCGCGGCCGACCAAAACCCACGTTGTCGTTAAGCGCGGCGACCAGTTCCTCACGTTCCGCCTCGACCAGCTGCGAGCCCACCTCGAAACCCTTGCCGTGACAGCACAGGAGGAGACGACTCGGGTACCAGCCGCGGGGATCACGCCGAAGCTCGACCCGAGACCAGTTGACCGGAAGGCTGGCCACCTCATCGAGTCGTCGCCGACCACGCAAGATCCGTAGCACCGGACCCTCGATCTCAATCACCTCGCGCACGTGGCCGGCCAGCGCGCTCAGGTAAAAGCCGGCCACCAATACGGCGAGTTCAAGCCCCGTAAACGGCAGAACTAACCAAGCCCCGACTGCCGCGAAGTAGGCACTGAGCGCAGCGAAGCAACCAGCGAAGAACAGCAGAACGAGTTTTGTCGTCCGCCAGCTAAGCGCACAGTTGGGACGGACAATAAACCGGTAGTCATCGGAACCCTGCTCTTGGAACACCGGCATTCGAGCGCCCCCTTCAGCTCGCCGCAATGGCCGTGAACGCTAACGCGACCCCGCCGGTAATCTGTCTGGTCCCCTTTTCTCAAACCGGTACCGCGTCGATATCCGCTGATACCTGAGAGAAGTTTTGATTCCTACTACCGGATCGGGAGGTAGAAGAATGATCCAAGTCATAAAAAAATGCAACATTATTTAGCAATATGTGAATTTTCTAACGCACGGATCCGATCAGGGAGGGTGCGTACAAATTTGTTTCCGACAGGGTAGAATCAGTCGTGATCTCGGCCTCGCAGGGGTATTTTCGATAGAAATCCGGTTGACGGGAAAACCCGGATAAATTAGGGTTGTTCTGAATTTCGACGTTATACTAAAAGGATATCGGGTGCCGGAGGACCACCGCGTCGCAAGCGGTGGGCAAGATACGGTGGTACAAAACCATTCACTATTGCCTGACCTGTGCATTGGTCGGGTGAGGGTGTCAGTTTGATCAATGCACAATTTGAACGAGAGAATGCGATGCGGATCTACGCGGGAAACCTACCCTATAACGTTACCGAGGACGAATTACGGGAAAAATTCGCCGAATACGGCGAGGTGGTGGACGTACTGGTGGTCAAGGATCGGATATCCGGCCAATCCAAGGGGTTCGGCTTTGTGGACATGCCCAATGATTCGGAGGCCCAGCAGGCCATCGATGCCTTGGACAACCAGCCCTTTGCGTCCCTGAACGACCCTTCCAAGTCTCGAAACCTGAAAGTCAACAAGGCCCGACCCAAGGCCAGTCCCTAAAACCCGGCGGCGGCGGATGCATCGGTATGCTGTCCCGCAGGGACCGCACGCCGTGATCCGCCATGTTCGGGAAGGCGGATCAAAGTCGAGTGCCCCGGCCGGCGGGGTGTCGGGGGCGGGATCAATTGATCCCGAGGCGGTCCCAGCGTGCGTCTACCCGTCGTTTGATGTGCTCGTCCATACGGATGGGCCGGCCCCATTTTCGCTGGGTCTCCCCGCGCCACTTGTTGGTGGCGTCAAAGCCGATCTTGGAACCGAGTCCCGACACTGGAGAGGCGAAGTCCAGGTAGTCGATCGGTGTACGCTCCACGATTACCGTGTCCCGTGCCGGGTCCATGCGCGTGGTTATGGCCCAGATGACGTCTTTCCAATCCCTGGGGTTCACGTCCCCATCCACCACGATCACGAACTTGGTATACATGAACTGGCGCAGGAATGACCAGATGCCCAGCATCACGCGCTTGGCGTGCCCTGGGTATTGTTTCCTCATGCTGACCACCGCCAGGCGGTAGGAGCAGCCTTCCGGCGGCAGGTAAAAATCAAGTATCTCCGGAAACTGTTTCTGCAGGATAGGTACAAAGACCTCGTTGAGCGCCACGCCCAGGATGGCCGGCTCGTCCGGCGGCCGACCCGTGTAGGTGCTGTGGTAGATGGGATCGCGGCGCTGACTGACACGTTCGATGGTGAAGACGGGGAAGTTTTCGACCTCGTTGTAGTAGCCGGTGTGATCGCCGAAGGGACCCTCGGTGGCCGTATCCTCGGGGTAGATGCGACCTTCGAGCACCAGCTCGGCGTTTGCGGGCACCTGCAGGTCGTTGCCGATACCCTCGGTAACCTCCGTGCGGCTGCCCCGCAGCAGACCGGCGAAGGCGTACTCGGACAAGCCATCGGGTATCGGGGTGACGGCGGCTAGTATGGTCGCCGGGTCCGCTCCCAAGGCGACGGCTAGGGGAAAGGGGGTGTTGGGGTACTGCAGGCGCCACTCCCGAAAGTCCAGGGCACCGCCACGGTGGGCCAACCAACGCATGATGACTCGATTAGTGCCCAACACCTGCATGCGATAGATGCCTAAGTTCTGGCGCGGCTTGTCCGGCCCCCGGGTCACGACCATTCCCCAAGTGATAAGGGGCCCCGCGTCTCCCGGCCAGCAGGTCTGGATGGGTAACTGGCCCAGATCGACCGCTGTTCCCCCGTGCACCACCTCCCGACAGGCCGGATTACCGACCCGTTTGGGCGCCATGGCGAGCACCTTCTTGAAGATCGGCAGTTTCTGCCAGAAATCCTTCGTCCCCTGAGGCGGCTCCGGTTCCTTGAGAAAGGCCAGTGTCTCGCCGACCTCCCGCAGGGCAGCGACGGACTCCTTCCCCATCCCCAATGCCACCCGCTCGGTGGTGCCGAAGAGGTTGCCCAGGAGCGGAATCCGGGATCCCTTCGGCTGCTCGAACAGCAGCGCGGGGCCTCCCGCACGCAGGGTACGGTCACAGATCTCGGTGATCTCAAGGTAGGGATCGACCTCGACGGAGACGCGCTTGAGCTCATCCCGTTGTTCGAGCTGGGTGATGAAATCTCTCAGGTCTTTGTATTGCATTGGGATTGTGAAAACCGCAAAGGCGCGAAGAACGCGGAATCAGGGGAAAACGAGTCCATAATCTGCCGAGACTTGACACTTATTTCATGGCCCTGCACATTTTTCATCCTCTTACAGGGTTGATCAGAGACCGAATTCGCGCCAGCAGATCGCTTGCCAGTAATCCGCGTTCACCGTCTGCGGCCGCCGCGTCGCCGGCCGCGGCGTGCAGGCACACCCCGGCGACGGCGGCGTCCTCGGCACCGAGGCCCTGGGCGATCAGTGCGGCGATGCTGCCGGTCAGCACATCGCCGGTCCCCGCGGTCGCCATGCCGGGATTGCCGCCGGTGCAGACGCCGGGCGACTTGTGCGACGGTCCTGAGACGAGGGTCCCTGCGCCCTTCAAGACCACGACCCCGCCGAAGCGGTCCCGCAGGCGGCGGATGCTGTCGAAGCGGTCCGCCTGGATCGCGCCCGTTTCGGTTGCGAGCAGCCGGGCGGCCTCACCCGGATGTGGCGTGAGTACCCAATCGTCCCGGCAGGCAGGTGCGGCGGCGAGGAGGTTGAGGGCGTCCGCATCCACAACCAGGGGGCGTTCGCTCTCCAGGACCCGATTGAGCAGCCGCCTGCCCCAGGCATCCTTGCCGAGACCCGGCCCGATCGCAACCACCGTGGCTCTTGCAAGTGCGGAGTCCAGCTGGGCCGGATCCTCGACCCCTAGGCACATGAGCTCGGGTCGGTCGAGGTTGAGATAGGCGGCATGCTCGGGATGGGTGGCGATGGTTACCAGGCCCGCACCGGTGCGCAGGGCGCTTTCCCCCGCCAGCCGTGTCGCACCCGAGTACCCCCGCGCCCCGCCGACTACCAGCACATGTCCGAAACTCCCCTTGTTGGCGGAACGCGGCCGGCGCGGGAGGAGCCCCTGGAGCTGCGTCCACTCGAGTCGGCGCGCGGAGAATATTTGCCGGGCATAGACCGTGGCCGGTACCTGGAGGGCATCGAAGCGGATTTCGCCGCAGCAATCGGGTCCGGCGCCGGTGAACATGCCCTGCTTGAGCCCGATATAGCTGATGGTGGCCTCCGCCCGAACCGCCGTACCCAGGATTCTCCCGAGATCCGAGTGCAGACCGGAGGGAATGTCGATGGCAATCACCGGGGCAGGGTGCCCATTGATCGCAGCAATGGCCTGCGCCCACTCCCCGGCGACTTCCCGTTCCAGCCCCATGCCCAGGATGGCGTCGACGATCAGATCCACGCGTTCGGACAGACCATGAAAGGGCTCGACGATGCCGCCCGCCTCCCGAAACCGCGTCGCCATGGTCAGGGCATCTCCCCGCAGCCGTTGCCGATCCCCGAGCTGCAGGACCCGCACCTCGAGACCCTCGGTCTGCGCGTAACGGGCAACCACATAGCCGTCGCCGCCGTTATTACCGGCACCGCAGACCACGGTGACGACCCGCGCGTCCGGCCAGCGTTGCCGCAACAGCCGGTAAGCGGCACGACCCGCGCGCTCCATCAGCTCGGCCCCGGGAATTCCGTGCTCTTCGATAGCGGTCCGATCAAGCTCACGCACCTGCTCGGCACAATAGAGGGCGTGCGGCAGGCAGTTGGAATCTTGGATCAGGCGCTGCATCCGCAACCTCCAAGGCAAAAGAATTCCCGGAATGAAAGAACCGAACCGATGTTATCGGTACTTCCATTGGCGATTATTTTTTCCGCAAATAAACGCGAATGAACGCCAATCAGTCGGAATCGGCTCACCACCACCGTCAGTTATCAGGGGGCAGGTAGTATCAGTTGTCTGCCCCTGAAAACTGCCCCCTGCTCCCTGAATTGTTGGTACGACGCATCAACTTGCCCCTGCCTGCCGCAGGCAGGGGCAGGTCCCTCTCGACTCGTCGGTCTGAGGCGAAGCCTCGTTAGGCACTTCCATATCGGGCCTGGTAGTCCCTGATAGCCTGGAGCAGATCGGAGGTCGCAGGATCTGCCCGCAGGTACTCGATCAGGTCGGCGAGGGTAACGATACTGAACACCGGCAGGCCGTAAATCTCTTCGATCTCGGCGACAGCCGAACGTCTGTTCCGACCGCGCTCCTGGCGGTCGAGGGCGATCACGACACCCGCCGGCCGGGCGCCGTGGGCCAGGATGATGTCTACGGATTCCCGCACCGAGGTCCCGGCGGAGATGACATCGTCGATGATCAACACATCACCCGCGAGGGGACTGCCCACGATCTCGCCGCCTTCACCGTGGTCTTTCGCTTCCTTGCGGTTGAAGGCGTAGGGAAGGTCCCGGTCCTGGTGGTCGGCCAAGGCGATGCCGGTCGCCACAGCCAATGGAATGCCCTTGTAGGCGGGCCCGTAGAGCAGATCGAACGGTATCCCCGCGGCGATGATGGCTCTGGCGTAAAAGCGGCCGAGCCGGGCCAGGCGGCCACCGCCAGCGAACAGACCGGTATTGAAAAAATAGGGGCTCTCGCGGCCGGATTTGAGCCGGAACGTGCCGAATTTCAGGGCCCCCACAGTGCGGGCGAAATCGAGGAATTCCCGCCGATAGTCCAACATCACTTTATCCGCCGGTCCTGTTCACGTGCTCATGCCCATGCAACATGTCAACATCCTCCTAAGAAATTGCCTAAAAGCTAACACACGTGGACAACCTCCATTCTCTACTCCTTGCTTTTCAGCAATGCTTCCAGACCCTCGAATGGTCGATGGGTAGTCTGGGTGGTCGGTTCCCATTCGGTGGGTCCGCCGCCGGCGGCGACGTGCTGCTCGTAGCGTTGGTGCTCGTTGTCATGGCAGTACAGGCAGAGCAACTCCCAATTGCTCCCGTCCGCGGGATTGTGGTCGTGATTATGGTCCCGGTGGTGAACGGTCAGCTCGCGTAGGTTCGCGTGGTTGAAGGTACGTCCGCAGCGACCGCAGACCCAGGGATAGAGCTTGAGTGCCTGCTCCCGATAACCCTGCTCGCGTTTGTCCCGGGCCCGACGGGCGTCGGCAACGACTCGGTCCAGGCGATCGGTGTCCATGGTCTTGCCCGTCTGGGGACGGTGCAGTGGTGTCGGCTTCGGCATCTCTGGTACCTCTTGGATAACCAAGATATAACTTCAGAGCCCGTAAACGCCGGGTTTCGTTCCCCAACCCAGCCTACTCCCGACTATGGCCTACGGCCCTTTTTCGGACGGCCTCTGAAATGCTTGCTTTCTCCTTGCATATCATAACCTCAGCATGCAGCTTCAGGTGCCGAAGTTATCCGGACCCGACGGAATTACGGGCACGAAATGTCGTTACCCCCACCACTATTCGGGATCCCGTTGCCGTCACTGTCCCTGGCCCGCCGCAGGCGCCCGCTCGGAGCCAGAATAACCGCCCGTACGGCCTGTGCCCCCCGCTCGTCACACAACCGCCAGGTCGCATTGAAACCTCGCGCCGCCCCCAAGCTATCGAAAGTCATCCGCACCCGTCCGGCGCGTGGCGTCATGTCATCAATCCCGCCCCATACCCGCAACAGGCGATCCTCCCCGATCAGGCAAGCGCCGGTGCCCGGATCTAACCTGGCGTTCCGATCATAGTCCGCGAACAGGACCCAGCCGCTCTCCCAGCGTTTTCTGCCGTCGCATGCGGGTTTCACGGCCTAGGGCGAGGCGCTGGCGCATAGGGTCACTGATACCCCCCGTCTGACCGCCTCGTTACGCGCAAAATTGACCGCCGCCACGAACTCGTTGAGGCGACTGACCGCTCGTTGCTCCAACACGAAGTCCCGCAGCGCCGGAACCACCAGCGACGTGACCAGACCGAGGGTCGCAATCGTAATCAGCAATTCGAGCGCGGTGAAGCCGGAAGTCGCAACCCGGACCGGATTTTCCATAACTTGAATCCGCCGCAAATGAACGCAAAAAGGATAAGGATTCCCGACTCTGCGTTCTCTGTGTCCTCTATGGTTCACCCCACGGCCGTTCCCCCCGGGAGATGCCTTGTTGATCTTGGTCAAAACCAATATCTAGTAACCAAAATAATTTCAAACACAAGATATTGTATGTTTAAATCTATAAACAGATCGGTTTAACCGAACGGGTTAGAAAACATGCACGATACCTTTCCCCGTCTCGCGGTCCTGCCGACCCGCGTGCGCAAACGTGATGGTCTGGAGGTCTCCTTCAATGCCCGCAAGATCGAGTCCGCCATCCTGCGCGCCGGTCAGGCCAGCGGGGAGTTCGGGGCCCTCGAAGCGACTGGGCTCACCACCCAAGTCATCAAGGTCATCAGCCACCGCCTGGAACTGGGCCGCATCCCGGACATCGAAGGAATCCAGGATGTGGTGGAGCAGACCTTGATCGCCGCCAACCACTTCGAGACCGCCCGCGCCTACATCGTCTACCGCGAGCAGCACTCCCGGCTGCGACAAGACCATCGTACCCTGGTGGATGTGGCCGCGTCCGTCAACGGGTATCTGGACCGCTCCGACTGGCGCGTCGCCGCCAACGCCAACCAGGGCTATTCCCTGGGGGGGATGATCCTCAACAGCGCCGGTAAGATGATCGCCAACTATTGGCTCTCCCACGTCTATCCGCCGGAGATCGGCGCCGCTCACCGGGAGGGGGACCTCCACATCCACGACCTGGACATGCTCGCCGGCTACTGCGCGGGTTGGTCCCTGCGCACCCTCCTGCACGAGGGGCTGAACGGGGTCCCCGGCAAGGTGGAGGCAGGCCCGCCCCGGCACTTGTCCTCCGCTGTGGGGCAGATCGTCAACTTCCTCGGTACCCTGCAAAACGAATGGGCCGGCGCCCAGGCCTTCTCCAGCTTCGATACCTACATGGCCCCCTATGTCCGCAAGGATCGCCTGGACTACGCGCAGGTCAGACAGGCCATTCAGGAGCTCATCTATAACCTGAATGTGCCCTCCCGGTGGGGTTGCCAGTGTGTCGACGAGGAAACCGAATGCCTGACGGAAAACGGCTGGAAGCGCCATGACCAGATTATTAAGGGGGGGGAGAAGATCGCGACGGTCGACTGGCGTGATAATCGGCTGGAATATCTGGAGCCGCTGGCGATAACCGCCTACGACTTCGACGGCGAAATGTACGTGCTGCGCAACCGCACCCAGGAGCAGTGGGTAACGCCCCGGCACAAGGTGATGCGCAAGCTGTTCAACAGCGACAACCGTTGGGTACTCGAAGACATCGAAGAGGTGGCCGAGCTGAAGTCGCCGGTCATCGTGCCCAATGCCTGGGAAACCACTTCTGTCCATGAGGTGGACGACAACCTGGTCGAGCTCCTGGCCTGGGTCGTATCCGAGGGAAATTTCGACTTCAATGACGGTCGCCGCCGCGTAAGCCTCTGGCAGTCCACCGGCAAGCGCGACAACGCCGCCGCCATCGAGCGGGTCCTGACGGAGTTGGGACTGAGCTGGCACGAACGGCTGCAGACCGGAACCTACGCTAATCACCCGGTCTGCCGCTATTGGCTCAATGCGGAAGGCAGCGAACTGGTGCTGCGCTACATGCCGCGAAAGTGCGTGCCGCCGCTGATTCGTACCCTTTCGGCGCGCCAGATCAGGCTCTTCCTGGACACTTACATTCGGGGCGATGGCAGCGTTGAGCCGAACGGTCGCACCCGCATCTACACCAACGACTGGGAGAACCTGGATGCGCTGCAGGAACTTTGCGTCCTGGCCGGCTACGGCAGTACCGTCTACACGCGAGCAGACTCGGGCGTCCACGCGCTCAACGTCGTCCGCAACCGTGAGACCTATATCCAGCTCATTCAACGCCGTGCTTACCGCGGCAAGGTCTGGTGCCCGACCACGCGCAATGGCACCTTCATTGCACGCCGTCGCGGCAAGACCTTCGTTACCGGAAATACCCCCTTCACCAACCTCACCTTTGATTGGGTGTGCCCGGAAGACCTGCGCGAACAGGTCCCGGTCATCGGCGGCGAAGAGCAGCCCTTCACCTATGGTGACCTCCAGGCGGAAATGGATCTGATCAACCGGGCCTATATCGAGGTGATGACCTCGGGGGACGCCAAGGGGCGTATCTTCACCTTCCCTATCCCCACCTACAACATCACCGCGGACTTTCCCTGGGAGAGCGAGAACGCGGACCGGCTGTTCGCCATGACCGCTCGCTACGGGCTCCCCTATTTCCAGAATTTCATCAGCTCCGAACTCACGCCGAACATGGTGCGTTCCATGTGCTGCCGGCTGCAGCTCGATCTGCGCGAGCTCCTCAAGCGCGGCAACGGGCTCTTCGGCTCTGCGGAGCAGACCGGCTCGATCGGCGTGGTGACCATCAATTGCGCGAGGCTGGGACACCTGTATCCCGGCGACGAGGCCGGACTCCACGCCCGGCTCGATGCCTTGCTGGAAATCGCCTGCAACAGCCTGGAGATCAAGCGCAAGGTGGTCCAACGCCACATGGACCAGGGGCTCTTTCCCTATACCAAACGGTTCCTGGGCACTCTGCGCAACCACTTCTCCACCATCGGCGTCAACGGCATCAACGAGATGATCCGCAATTTCACCCGCGATGCCGATGACATCACCAGCGCCCGGGGGCGGGTCATAGCCGTCCGCTTCCTCGACCGGGTGCGCGCGCAAATGGTCGCGTTTCAGGAACAAACCGGGCACATGTACAACCTGGAGGCCACCCCGGCGGAAGGCACCACCTACCGCTTCGCCAGGGAAGACCGCAAGCGTTACCCGAACATCATCCAGTCCGGGCCCCCGGATGCCCCCTACTATACCAACAGCTCCCAGCTCCCGGTAGGGCATACGGACGACCCCTTCCAGGCCCTGGCGCTGCAGGAAGAACTCCAGTCCAAATACACCGGCGGCACCGTGCTGCACCTCTACATGAGTGAGCACATCTCCAGCGTGGAGGCCTGCAAGCGTCTCGTAAAGCGGTCACTGACCAACTTCCGCCTGCCCTACATCACGGTGACGCCCATCTTCTCCATTTGCCCGAAGCACGGCTATCTCCCCGGCGAGCACGAATTCTGCCCCACCTGCGACGCCGAGTTGATCGCCCAAAAGCGGGCGGAGATGTCGGAAGCGGAGACGCCCGAACAGAGACCCGTGCCCATCAGCAAGCCGGTCGCGACTTGATCCCCTTGAGAAGCCGTCTGGTTAAAACGGATCCAGGTCCACAGGCCGCGCGGGGGGTCATGTGGGTGTAAGGTTGCGTTAAGACGCTGGTACTGACTTGGCAGACGATCAGCAAGTCTTGGTGCGTCGAACGCAACACGCCAAATCCTCCGACAACGCCGAATCATTCAGGATTGTTAAGACAACAAGAGAAAACCAGCGAGGTTTTTCAGAAACATGAACCCATCCGACACACCGATACTAGGCGACGACGAACGCACGCGCTGCGAAGTCTGGACCCGCGTCATGGGTTACCATCGCCCCGTATCCGCCTTCAATTTCGGTAAGCGATCCGAACACCGGGAACGGCAATACTTCACCGAGTGCGCGGCGGGAACAGCGGAGCGGACGATCGAGCGTGCCGCGTGGGATAATGGTATGGACCCATCCCCCTTCACGGACGGCGTCGGAAGCGCCGGGGCGGTAGATGTCAACAAGACCTAAGGAGGCTCTACCTCAGATCGACGAGTCGAGATGAGGCACACTAGTACCCCGTTTCACCTTATTTTGCATGCTCAGCGCGGCGGGAAGCGGTCAGCTGCGAGGCGCGCGAGCGCAGGAAGAGCGAGCCCTCTCTCCAGCTTGCTCAACAACGCAGTTGGCCGCTTCTCGCCGCGCCCGCAGGGAGCCCCCAAACGCGCCCGAGCGTTACCGCACTTGGCAATTCAGAGTGAGAGGGCATTCCCGGCGCGCGGTGCCTTGCTGGGGCGCGTTTGGGAGGGCTCCGAGAGCGAAAAATAAGGTGAAACGGGGTACTAGGGACCTGTCTGCCGACAGGCAGGCGGTGCGCCGTACCCAACAATTCAGGGGACAGGGGGCAGTTTCCGGGGGCAAACAACTGATACTACCTGCCCCCTGACAATGCCCCCTTGGGAGTGCACAAACTTGACTCATTGGTAAAGCCAAGCTTAGCCCCATCATGCCCCGTCCGCCCCTAGTCCTAGCCTCCACCTCCCCTTCCCGCCGCGCCTTGATGGAGCGCCTTGGGATTCCCTTCGCCACGGCAACGCCCAATGTGGACGAGACCAAGCGACCGGACGAATCTCCCCAAGACCTTGTAGTGCGGCTGGCGGAGGCAAAGACAAGGGCGGTCATCAAGGACTACCCGAACGTGCTCATCATCGGCTCGGACCAGGTGGCCTACCTGGACGATACAGTGATCGGCAAACCGGGCAACCGCGCGCGGGCCATCGCGCAGCTTACCCGCGCATCGGGACGTGAAGTCGCTTTCTACGTTGGCCTGTGTCTGCTCAACGCCGCTACCGGACGCACGCAAATCTGCTGCGAGCCCTTCCGGGTCCGTTTCCGGCAGCTGTCGCCTGCCCGTATCGAGGCCTATATCGACCGCGAGCAGCCTTTCAACTGCGCCGGGAGCTTCCGGTCCGAGGGGCTCGGGATCGCGCTGTTCGAGCGCCTCGAAGGCGAGGACCCGAACACACTCATGGGCCTGCCCCTGATCCGGCTGATCTCCATGCTGGAACGGGAGGGGATCGATCCTTTGGGGCCTGACAGGGATCTTATTCGCGAGGATTCGCGTGATTCGTAGTTTTCTCTTACCAAATCGGTTGTCAGGCGAGGGTGCGTTCAGACTGGTTCCGCTTCCACGTCACAGAGGCTCGCATTCGAAAAGTTCAAGGTCCTCTCAGTTGTTCTGGATCACGATTCGCGGGAATTTGGCCGCGTAATCCTTTGCCTGCAAGGACAGCTTGGCCGCGGTCCGGCGGGCAATCTCCCGGTAGATCTCGCTAACCCGCGAGTCGGGCTGAGCCACCACGGTCGGTCGGCCACTGTCCGTCTCCTCTCGGATATCAATGTCCAGCGGCAACGCGCCCAGCAGTTGTACTCCGTACTGATCGGCCATGGCCTGACCCCCGCCCTCGCCGAAGATGTGCTCTTCGTGCCCGCACTTGGAGCAGATGTGGATGCTCATGTTCTCCACAATGCCCAACACCGGCACCTCCACCTTCTGAAACATCTTCAGGCCCTTGCGGGCATCCAGCAGAGCGATGTCCTGGGGGGTGGTGACGATGATCGCACCGGAGACCGGTACCTTCTGGGCCAGGGTGAGCTGGGTATCGCCGGTGCCGGGCGGTAGGTCGATCACCAGATAGTCCAGCTCCGACCAGTTGGTGTCGTTGAGCAGCTGTTCCAGGGCCTGGGTCACCATGGGGCCGCGCCAGATCATCGGGGTCTCCTCGTCGATCAGGAAGCCGATGGACATGGCCTGGAGGTGGTAGCTGTTCAGGGGCTCGAGGGTACTGCCGTCCTTGGAGTCCGGCTTACCTGTGATACCCAACATGCGCGGTTGTGAGGGACCGTAGATATCCGCGTCCAGAAGGCCGACCCTAGCGCCCTCGGCGGACAGCGCCAGGGCCAGATTGACTGCGGTGGTCGACTTGCCGACGCCGCCCTTGCCGGACGCGACGGCGACGATATTCTTGACGTTGTCGATGGGCTTCATCGACTTCTGGACCGAGTGCGCGACCACGGACCAGGTAACCTCGACCTCGGCCCCAGCGACCCCGGTCAACCCTTCGACCGCCGCCTTGACCTGGTCGGTGATCGCCGCCGCTACGGTCTTGGCCGGAAATCCGAGAACGACCTTGACCTTGACCCGATCTCCCTCGATCTCCACACCCTTGACACATCCAGCGCTGACCAGATCCCGTTCCAGGTGGGGCTCTCGATAACCCTTGATTGCTGCTTCGACTTGTTCTTTGGTAACTGCTGACATGATTTGCTCCGTCTGATCAGGCGCCGAACCTCAGGTTCCGCCCCGAAGTTGGCGAAAACCTTCCTCAATTATGCCGAAACCGCAGTCGGTAGCCGGCGTCGTCGAGGTCAGTAAAAAAGACATCCAGGAGGGGATGCCGGATCGGGTTTCCAGACGGGTCCGGTTCCAGGTTACGCTCCGCCACATAGGTCTCGTGCTCCGCCTCGTGCACCAGGACCCGGTACCAGGGCTTGTCCCTGGGCGGGCGCGAGCGCGCCACCTGGTCGTACCAGGCCTCACTACCCAAAAACATCGGGTCTACGTCCACCACCACCCCCCGATAGTTGAACAGCCGGTGGCGAATCACCTGCCCGATGTGGAACTCGGCCTGCTGGAGCAACTTCATGGCTCGGCGCCTCGTTCAGTGGCTTCGACCATAGCGGCCACGACCTCGGTCCAGGCCCGTGCCGTTTGGTCCAGATTGTATCCTCCCCCACCCGTGGCGAGGAGACGGCCCTCACAGCAGGCGTCGGCAATCCGGCACAGGGAAGTGCTCACCGTTCGGTATACGGCTAGGCTCATCTGCAGGTGGGTGATGGGGTCACCGGCGAGGGCGTCCGCCCCGCACTGCAGCAGAATGAACTGGGGTTCTGACTCTTCGATGAAACGCTCGGCCGCGGGCCACTGGTGCAGGAACTGCCCGTCCTCGGCAAACGGGGGCAGGGGTACGTTCAGCTTGGTGCCGCGGGCCGGGCCGGTTCCGGTCTCATGGGCATGACCGGTGCCCGGATACAGATAATGCCCATCCTCGTGAAAATCGACGACGGCAAGCTCGGGGTCATCGTCAAAGGCATAAAAAACCCCATCGCCGTGATGGGCGTCTATGTCCACATAGGCGATGCGCCGGATACCGTACACCCGCCGCAGGGTCTCAATGACGATACCACAGTCGTTGAAGACGCAGAAGCCGCTTGCCCCATCGCGCCGGGCGTGGTGAAGCCCGGCGATGGGCACCATGGCGCGGGTCAGCTCCCCGGCCAGGATCCGCGCCACCGCATCCAGCGTACTCCCGACGACAAACAGTGACGACTCGTAGATGCCCTTTACGGCCGGGGTATCGCCATAGTCCAGATAGCCCAGGCCCGTCACGGATTGCTGCTTTACCTGTTCGAGATAGGTACCGGTGTGAAAGCGCAGTACATCCCGGCCCTCTGCCCGGACCGGCGGCAGGGCCCGGATCTTCGCCTTCAGACCCGACTCCGTGAGGGTATCCCAGAAGGCGTTGTGGCGGTCCGGGCCGAAGGGGTGCCCGTCGCCGAAACCATAGCGGGCGAGCTGCTCTCCGCCGTAAACACCAATCCGTCTCTCTGCCGTCGCGTGGGTAGTCATGGCGCTGGTGTATCCTCCGTCGAGGACCTATAGGCTGCGCATCTTACCCGAAACGACACTGTACCAACATGGAATCCCACCCGCGTAGCTGCCGTGCCCGCCTTTCTCATCAGGACGACCGGTAAGGGAGCAATGCCATTAAGTTAGCTGCGGCCACTTGTCGTGGGAGGTCGGGTCAGGCGCATGCCCCGGCACCGAGAAGTACAAACCAGTCCGGACACGCCCTCGCTTGACAACCAATCTGGTAAGAGAAAACTACGAATCACGCGAATTTCCGCGAATAAGATCCCTCCTTTCAGTTCGGGATGACAATCCTCGCGAGGATTCACGTGATTCGTAGTTTCCTTAAAGACCGATGTTGGGCACACCCCCGTCCAAAGATGCGGTTCGCGCCTCCTCGTGATGTCATCCTGTGAGACCTACCGCACTCACCGCATCCTACGTCCATCCTACCGGGCTAACTTAATGGCATTGTCGTAGACTCTGCTCCCCCCGCCCGCCCCCGCCCGCAGAACCTGGATTCATCATTCAAAGGCGGGTCCCTCAAGGAATCCTAGAGGGCGTTCTCAATTAAGCCGGGTCATCGCAAAAACCAGGAAGGTAGCGCAGGCGTCTCGCCTGCACCCGCCGGAGAAACGTCCGCGTTCCAGCAGGCGGGACGCCCACGCTACGTGGATTTGGCTTAAGGGTACAGGTGCCGTGTCGGGTGTACTCGAACTCGCGCCGTTCGACGCGCCCGGGCCTGACGGGCAAGGTCGGGGCGATGCGTTCGAGGGCCTGGATGCCGGTCATCTCGTCGATGCTGAAGGTT
>Ga0209782_1000254_pt1 | contig 21564 bp, 21 predicted proteins | sample WorMetmaBAHAMAS1_FD_187390 | JGI IMG/M metagenome (GOLD analysis project Ga0209782, IMG submission 187390) | Marine gutless worms symbiont microbial communities from Max Planck institute for Marine Microbiology, Germany - Inanidrilus... | ecosystem: Host-associated > Annelida > Digestive system...
CATCATGACGGCAATTCGGCACCTGTGCATGAATCTATTTGAGCGCGAATCCTCCTCCCTGCGTCTGGCACAGACGCGACACCAGGCCACTTGGGACGACGACTACCGCGCTAAGGCCATTTTGGTTTAGAACTTTATACGCGCTCGCCCTGATGGTACCGGAATCCGTACTCGACGTACAGCACGTAAATCTGTAGGTTAAGAAGGCTAAACGTAAAATCGAGACAAGGCAAACCGAAACCATGTATATCCTGTTGCTGAGCATCCACGGTCTGATCCGGGGGAACGAGCTGGAGCTGGGACGCGATGCAGACACGGGGGGGCAGACGCTATACGTGGTCGATCTCGCCCGCGCGCTGGCCGAGCGTGACGACGTGGGCCAAGTCGATCTGATCACGCGCCGGATTGTCGATCCGGCGGTATCCGGCGACTATGCCGAGCCGGTCGAGCCCTTGGCCGAAAAGGCACGCATCCTGCGCATCGACGCCGGTCCCGCCGAATATATCGCCAAGGAACGGCTGTGGGATCACCTCGACGGTTTCATGGACAACCTGGTTACGACCCTGAACGCCGCCGGAAGGATGCCGGACCTAGTTCACAGCCACTACGCGGACGCAGGCTATGTGGGCGTGCGCTTGTCGAACCTGCTCGGCGTTCCCCTGGTCCATACCGGACACTCACTGGGTCGGGACAAACGCCAGCGTCTCCTGAGCGCAGGTCTAAGCGAGGAGGCGATCAACGAGACCTACAACATGGACCGCCGGGTCGATGCCGAAGAAGAGGTGCTCGCCGACGCGGATCTGGTCATCGCCAGCACCAACAACGAAATCGACGAGCAGTACGGTCTCTACGATTACTACCAACCCAGGCGCATGGCGGTCATCCCGCCGGGCACCGACCTGAGCCGCTTCCATCCACCGGCCCCGAAGGATCCGCCGAGCGCCTTTTCCGCCCAGCTCCGACACTTCCTGCAAGACCCGGACAAACCGCTGATCCTGGCCCTGTCCCGCGCGGATGCGCGCAAGAACAACCAGACCCTGCTCGAGGCCTATGGAAAGGCCCATGAGCTGCAGGAAATCGCGAACCTCCTGATCGTCGTCGGTAATCGCGACGACATCCGAGACCTCGATGAGGGCGCGCAATCCGTGCTGACCGATCTGTTGGTCGGGATCGACGTCTACGACCTCTATGGACGCGTCGCCATGCCGAAGCAACTCTCGCAGGACCAGGTTCCGGGGCTCTATCGCCTGGTGGCCGAGCGGGGCGGGGTGTTCGTCAACTCCGCCCTCACCGAGCCTTTCGGTCTGACCCTCCTCGAAGCGGCTGCAAGCGGGCTGCCGCTGGTCGCGACGGAGAACGGCGGTCCGGTAGACATCATCGGCAACTGCGATAACGGTATCCTGATCAACCCCCTCGACAAGGCGGCCATCGCGAAGGCCCTGCTGAAGCTGCTCACCGATCCGCAGCGTTACCGCCGCATGCGCGACAATGGTATCGTCAAGGTCCGCGAGCACTACTCCTGGCAGGCCCATGCCGAACGCTATCTGGAGCAAGCCAGGCCGCTCCTGAAGCGTCACGAGCCTATCCCCCCGGCGCCGAAGCGTCGCAAGCGGTACCGTGATCGGGCGTTGTTCACGGATATCGATCAGAGTCTGCTCGGCGATGCCGAGGGGACGCGGCAATTCGTCACAGCGATGCAAGAGAACCGCAAATACGCGACCTTCGGGATCGTAACCGGTCGTCGCCTGGACGCGGCCCTGACCGAACTCAAGCGCCACGACATCCCCCACCCCGACGTCCTGATCACCAGCCTCGGCACCGAGATCCACTATGCCCCGCGGCTCGACCGCGACGACTACTGGAACGAGCATATCGACTACCTGTGGCGACCCACCACGGTACGTCGGGTTTTGTCCGAGTTTTCCGGACTGGAGCTCCAGCCCAAGTACAAGCAGATCCACCTCAAGGTCTCTTACCACTATGACCCGGATCAGGCCCCCCGCATCGAGGAACTCGCCTCACTGCTGCGCAGCCGGGACGTGACCGCGAACCTGATCCAATCCTTCGGTAGATTCCTCGATGTCATCCCGTCCCGAGCCAGCAAGGGCCAGGCGTTACGCTACGTCGCCCAACGCTGGGCCATCCCGCTGGAACGGATCCTGGTCGCCGGCGGCTCCGGGGCGGACGAAGACATGATGCGCGGCAATACCCTGGCGGTAGTCGTCGCCAACCGCCATGGCGAGGAGCTGTCGCAACTCGCGGACCTGGAGCGGATCTACTTTGCAGACCAGCCCTACGCCCTCGGCATTCTCGAGGCTGCCGACCACTACGACTTCTTCGGGAGCTGCGGTCTTCCCACAACGAGTTCGTGATCCGATGCGCTCGGTTCACCCCCTGCCTTTCGGCGCCGAGGTGCAGGCCGATGGCCGGGTGTGTTTCCGCCTCTGGGCCCCCGCGGCCACGCGGGCCGAGCTCTGCCTCGAAGGAGAGGCTGGTGAGTCTATCCTACCCCTGATCGACGAGCCGGGAGGTTGGTTCGGCCTGATGACGGACCGCGCCGCGGCCGGGAGCCGTTATCGCTACCGCATCGATGGCGGGTTGCGGGTGCCCGATCCCGCATCCCGGTTTCAACCCGAAGATGTGCACGGCCCGAGCCAGATCGTCGACCCGCGGCGGTGGCGGTGGACCGATGCCGATTGGCGCGGACGGCCCTGGGAAGAGGCGGTCGTCTACGAACTGCATGTCGGCACTTTTTCTCCCCAAGGCGACTTTGCCGCCGTCACCTGGAGATTGGACTACCTGGCCGAGCTGGGCATCACCGCCATTGAGCTCATGCCGGTCGCCGACTTCCACGGCACGCGCAACTGGGGCTACGATGGAGTGCTTCCCTTCGCCCCCGACAGCAGCTACGGCCGGCCGGAGGACCTGAAGGCACTGATCCAGTCGGCGCACCGCAAGGGGTTGATGGTCCTGCTGGATGTGGTGTACAACCATTTCGGTCCCGAGGGCAATTTCCTGCACCAGTATGCCCCCCAGTTCTTCACCGAACGCCATCGCACCCCCTGGGGCGCGGCCATCAACTTCGATGGGCCCGGCAGTGAGACGGTACGCCGCTTCTTCATCCACAATGCCCTCTATTGGTTGGAGGAATACCACTTCGACGGCCTGCGGCTGGACGCGGTGGATGCCATCAGGGACGATTCGGTACCGGATTTCCTCGAAGAGCTGGCGACCGCCGTGCGCCGCGGCCCCGGCCGTGAACGCCAGGTACACCTGATCCTGGAGAACGACAACAACGCAGCGTGCTATCTCGTCCGCGACCAGTTCGAGCACCCGCGGCAATACACCGCGCAATGGAACGACGACCTCCACCATGCATTGCATATCCTGCTCACCGGCGAGGCGGACGGTTGTTATGCGGACTTCGAGGCACGGCCCGTCTGGTACCTGGGACGCTGTCTGGCCCAAGGCTTCGGCTATCAAGGCGAGTCATCCACCTACCGTGGGGGTACCGAGCGCGGCGAGCCCGGCCAATCGCTGCCGCCCACGGCCTTCGTCTCCTTTCTGCAGAATCACGATCAGGCGGGAAATCGCCCATTCGGGGAACGCATCCACCGTCTTACCGACCCGGAGCGGCTACGGGCCACGATTACCCTGGTGCTGCTCGCCCCGACACCCCCATTGCTTTTCATGGGCGAGGAGTTCGCCGCCGCACAGCCCTTCCAGTTCTTCTGCGATTTCGGCCCCGAACTGGCGGCGGCGGTCGCTGCGGGTCGCCATCGGGGATTCGCCTGTTTCGAGGGATTCGCAAAGCTCTTGGAACATCGAGCGCCCCCGCACCCTAATGACCCAAACACCTTCGATCGCAGCAAACTGGACTGGGGGTGCTTAAACAAGGCGCCGCACGCCGATTGGCTGGAGTTCTATCGCAACCTACTGGTATTGCGTTCTGACCAAATTGTTCCGCGGCTGGCCGGTATGCGGGGCGGCACTGGCGATTTCCGTCAGATAGATGAGCAGGGACTGCGGGTCGCGTGGCACCTGGGCGATGGCTCTACCCTGACCCTACTGGCCAATCCGGGCGATTCACCCCTGTCGGTCACGACCGCGGAGTTTCCGGCCGGCGAGACCCTTTACACCTATCCCCCCGGCGTGACGATCAATGCGATGGCCGACCGACTGCCGCCCTGGTGTGTTGCCTGGTTTCTCCAAAATGGAGGATTTGATTCCCATCCATATGATTTTAAATAAAAAGTACCTAAAACCAATGCGTCCCACAACGGCCTTCCATCAGTTACCCATCAAGTAACAATCTCCCGGCAAAGCCGTGGGCTTTCGTTTGTGAGCCGCTCAAAGCGGCTTTCGGGGTCGCTAACGCGACCCCAACGATTTGCTACCGCCTAAAGGCAGTCAATCAGCGCCACAGATTCATTCGGTTGTTCAAGTCGCTGATCTTCCGCCTCCTGATGTCGGATGTACCCGCGGATCACCCGCTCATCGCGACCGACAGTCGAGACATAGCTGGGATCGAAATCAGCATATGAACATGGTCAGGCATCAGGTGCCCTTCTTCGCACCCAGCTCTCTCGCTGTCGAGCCAACTCGTGGAAAATTTCCACGAGTTGGCGTCGCAATTGCTCGTACAAGATCCGGCGCCGACATTTCGGAATAAAAACCACATGATATTTATACTCCCATTTGGAGTAGCTTAAGCTTTTGGCTTCGTCCATCGGGACCTCCTCTCACTCGTGTGCTCGGCGGCTCACGAGCGGAGTGTCCCAGATAGACTCTCAAAAATGTCAAACCCTTCCTGTCTCGTGCCAAACTCTTGCCTCTGCGAGAGTGCCTCTAGTCAGGATGGCTTCCCGCAAACGTCAAACTGTTGCTGTCTCCACGGCATAGCCGGAGGATTTCCCATTACTGTTTAATCAGCTATTCATGAAGTTACGAATCGGGATCGCCCAGGTTTGTAACGCTTCATCACCTCTATCCGGCGAGGTTGAAGTCGATGAATCCTATTTTGGTGCGTACCGTGTTCGTGGGAAGAAGGGTCGTGGAGCAGGCGGTAAAACGATTGTCTTCGGGATCCTGGAACGGCAAGGAAAAGTCTACACCGAGATCGTCCCAGCTGCCGCCAAAAAGCAGCTACAGGCTGCGATCCGGGCCAGGTAGCCCTCGACGGCATCATCCACTCGGACAGCTGGAGAGGCTACAATGGGCTGGTGGACATGGGCTACAAAAAGCATTTCCGTGTGCGTCATGGTGATGCATGAGTTTGCCCGCGGTAATTGCCATATTGATGGCAGAACGTTCCTTTTACACCGCAAGGAATTTGAATTCAGATTTCATCACCGAGAGGGAGGAAGATCTCTCTGAGAGAATACTTACTCTTCTGAAAGAAAACCCACTCTAAAGTTATCTAGACTCTTCGGTATTATATCGGTGTATGAAGAGTTCTAACCAATCTCATGCATTTTAATCCATTTGGAAATGGACAACATCTTGCGTACGAAGCGTGCCAAATGTTGCCGTAAGGGATTATTCCAACGCTCAATATGAGACGTTTCCCCCGTTTCTTTACCCCCAGGGCGATGTTGCTCGGTCGGAATGACGGCTTGATACGCGCGCCAATAATCACTGAAAACGATGGCTTCTTTACAAGCAGATGGTACGCGATCCCAGAGTATTCGGGAGGTGTTTTCGCTGCGATCGCCGCAGGCGGAGGCGACGATTTCTCGGCTCTCTCCATTCATGGCAATCCAGACCCGAACTTTGTCTTTGCTACGAAAGACAGAGGACCGCAACTCATCCCCATCCAGCACAGGAATCTTTTTGGAATCAACCGGTTGTAGCGTCTCTTCAAGGGGTGGGAGGCCATTCGCCTGTTCTTTTAACCAAGCACTCACCGTTCGGCGCGAGACCCCAAACGTCCGTTCAATCCCGCGCATACTGGATCTTTCTTGGTAAACCTTTATAACGAGTTCTTTCCTTTCTTCCATCGCGCGTTCTTTTGCACTCAAGCACGCCATAGGCACCACAAGCCTTACAGTGATATTGCGAGCTACCGAATGCATTTGAGCCATTTTTAACGAGATCTTCGCTCTGACATTTGCGACAGGTGTATACTGTAGTCTTGATAATCGTAATTGAAGACCCCTTGGTTGTTTTTATCAATGAACGCCATCGTTCAGACCAAGCGTATCCTTCCAGAAGAGAGGGCTAAAATCTAGAACCAGGTAACGAGAAAAACGGTGGCAATCGGAATGATTGCCGATGGATCCATCTACCCTATCACTTCAAAAATCATCACTACCCAATTTTCCAGCTCTTCATTGCTCACCCCGGCAGCAGCAGGTTTGAATGTGGTGCCGACGATTTTGTGGGTCTTGTCGTCTACGCCCCAGACCAGATAGGCATTGACTCTGCCCACCAGCGCTGCGGCATTGGCCAGGGGGCGGAAAGGTACTCGCCGATCTCCTCCGGTTCGGCCTTGTTGTGTTTGAACTCTACCACTCCGCCTCATACGGGAGCTTGCACAGCTTCTGTATCAGGCCGGGCAGGTATTCCTCTGAGCGATCGATGGTCATTCCTCGGTCTCCGGTTTTGCTTCGTCCGTTCCTGCAACCTATTTGCTCCTTTTGAACCACAAAGGCGCAAAGGACGCAAACCCTACCGGTCAACCTGGGCGACTCATCCCCGCCGGTCACGGCCACGAAACCTCCGCCCAGCAAATCCCTTTACATCCATCCCCCCGGCGTGACGATCAATGCGGCGGCCGAGCGACTGCCACCCTGGTGTGTTGCCTGGTTTCTCCAAAATGCCAGATTTGATTCATAATCAAATGATTTTAATGAAAAAAATACCTAAAACTAATGCGTACCTCAACGATCCTCCATCAATTACCCATCAATTAAAAAAGACCATTGTTTTCAACAGGTTAAGCATTTTTACTTGGTCCTCGACGGGTCTTCAGTCAGTTACCCATCAATTACCCGTCAATTAACCCGCCTATCTCACCTGCCTGCGGGAGGCAGACCACCGTTTTTCCCATACTCAATCTTACTCAATGGCAACAATCTGTCTCTTCTGCGTCTTAAGTCATATTCGGTCTTCTAATACACGGCGTGGTCAGCGCACTCAGGAAGGTATCGCAGTAGAGTCCTGTCATCCAACACTCGAAACGCAGATCGGAGCAGGCAATCGCTGTTTGAACCTTTGGGACAGGACCGGAGAAACTCTGTGTCTCGGTAGTACAAAGCCACCTGACCTTACAGTTGGCCCGATGAGCAATTACCGATGAACTGGATCGAGCTTGCGGCCTACCTGGGCACCGGGGTCCTCGCCGGGTTGCTGGCCGGGCTGTTGGGGGTCGGGGGTGGCGTCATCGTAGTACCGGCGCTGGTCTGGATCTTCTCCGAGACGGGATTCGCCCCGGAGTGGAGCTTTCATCTCGCCGTGGGGACCTCGCTCGCAATCCTCATCGGGACCGGCAGTACATCGGCCTATGCCCACCATCGCCGCGGCGCTGTGCGTTGGGAGTTGGTCCGCACCCTGGTGCCGTGGCTGGTCATCGGCGCCGGGATCGGCGCGGCCGGGGCCGGTTTCCTGGAAGCGACCTGGCTGCGGCGCACCTTCGGGCTGTTCCAGGTCTATGTGGGCCTGAGCATGTTGTTCAAGCGCACCCGGGGCGAGGCCCGTAGACTGCCACGCACCCCGGGGCTGGGCCTGGCGGGTACCGGAATCGGTTCCCTTTCGGCGCTGCTGGGCATCGGTGGCGGGACCCTGATGGTACCCTTTCTGGCCCGTTCGGGTCTGGATATGCGCCGGGCGGTTGCGACCGCCGCCGCGTGCGGACCGTCTATTGCTCTGGCCGGCGTCCTGGGATTCATCCTGGTAGGCTGGGAATATAAGGGGCTACCCCCTGGCAGCACGGGCTTCGTATATTGGCCGGCGGTGGCCGGCATTCTGCTCACCAGCGTCCCATCCGCTCCCATCGGGACACGTTTTGCCCACACCCTTCCACTACCGGTACTCAAGCGGATCTTCGCCATCCTGGTACTGGTGGTAGCAGCAAAGCTGCTGGCGGGGTGACGAAATCCCATATGCGGAAACCGGCACAAAGCACATGAATTCTCTAAATCCACTGCACAAAAAGTCCCTACCTGTCGCTCAATCGCAGACGCCGGTACAGATAAAGCTGCCCGGCCAGGTCGTGCAGGATGAGGCGACCCTGGCGCTCGACGAACTCGAATGGCCGCGCCTGCCGATCCAAGGGGTTGTACAGAGCGAGGCGGCTGCCCCGGATCTGCAGCAGGCCATCCACCCTCTGGAACTGCGCGGAATAGATCCGAAACCGGCTTCCCTGGACGATCAACAGCTCCCCATCGCGGCCCTCCCAAACGCCTTCCAACCGCGACGGCTGCCGGGCCGGCGACCAAGCGCCACTGCTCCCACCCGGCAGGACCAACTGCCGGCCGAAGCGCCGCATCAGCTCGCGCAGCGCCAAGGTGCGCCGCCGATCCCGAACCGGGCCGTCCCAAGGCGCACCGAATGCGGAGTCCCACCCCGAGGCGCCGAACGGACTCTGGGAAGACCACCGGTCCATGAAGGCACTGCCCAAGTCCCGCTGCTCGGGAGTGGAATCGAACAGCCCCATGGCCTCCATCATCCTGGCCATGGCGTCGGCCATAACCTCGCGTGCCCCCGGCCGCGCCGCTCCCGAGCCGGGCACCACCACCAGCAGCAACAGCAGTAGGCACAACAGCCTGCGCTCGGTATTTGAATCTTCTGTGTTCAGCATTTGACCACTGCGGTAAAGTCCGACCACTGTTCGATGCGGAAGGCACAAATTTCATTGTAGCCGACAACCAGGTATACGAGCGTTAAATGAATCATAATCTCTTCGCCCTGTTCCAAACGCGATTTCCGCGCGATCTCGACCGGCATTTCCTCTCAACACCGGAGGGCCGAACCCTCAGCTATCGAGCGCTTGAACACCAGTCCGCCTGCCTGCAGCGGGCGCTGAAGGAACAGGGTGTCGCACCGGGGGATCGGGTGGTCGTCCAGGTCGAAAAATCCCCCCTCGCGCTCGTACTCTACTTCGCTTGCCTGCGCTGCGGCGCGGTCTATGTCCCGCTCAATACCGCCTACACCCCGAGCGAAGTGGCCTACTTTCTCGCCGACGCGGCCCCGCGGCTGTTGGTTACCCGGCCCGAGACGGTGGACGATCTCACGTCCGTCTCCGCCGCGGCCAGGGTAGCCCACATCCTCACGCTGGACGCCGAGGATACCGGTTCTCTGGCCACACTTGCGGGTGCCTCTGCACCCGATCACTCGGTCGCCGCGTGCGACCGCCGTGATCTCGCCGCGATTCTTTACACCTCCGGCACTACGGGGCGCTCGAAAGGCGCGATGCTGACCCACGATAATCTGGCCTCGAACGCGCTAGCCCTGCGCCAGGCGTGGGGTTTCAGGTCTGAAGATGTCTTGATCCATGCCCTGCCGGTCTTTCACGTACACGGTTTGTTCGTAGCCACTCACTGCGTGTTGCTGAACGGTTCTGGGATGTTTTTCCTACCCAGGTTCGACGCACAAGCCATCATCGACCTGTTTCCGCAGGCCACCGTGCTGATGGGGGTCCCGACCTTCTACACGCGGCTGCTGCAGCATCCGCACCTGACCGCCGCGCAGTGCGCTCACATGCGATTGTTCATTGCTGGGTCGGCGCCTCTGCTGCCCGAAACCTTCGAGGCATTCGAACAGCGCAGCGGGCACCGGATTCTCGAGCGTTACGGGATGACCGAGGCCGGCATGATTACCTCCAATCCGCTCCATGGCGAACGGCTCCCCGGTAGCGTCGGTTTTCCTTTACCCGGAGTGGAAGTGCGGGTGTGCGACCGGGATGGCCGCCGAGTGATGGACACAGTAGGCGTCCTCGAGGTGCGCGGGCCGAACGTATTCAAGGGGTACTGGCGGATGCCGGATAAGACGGCCTCCGAGCTGCGCCCGGATGGCTTCTTCATTACCGGTGACCTGGCTACGATCGACGCCGATGGGCGCGTCGCGATCATCGGGCGCGTCAAGGATCTCATTATCTCCGGGGGCTACAACGTCTACCCGAAAGAAGTGGAAAGCGAGATTGATGGTATTGCCGGCGCCGATGAGTCCGCGGTCATCGGCCTGCAACACGCGGATCTCGGCGAAGCCGTTACTGCGGTCGTCACCCTGCAGCCGGGTGCCGACCTGGATGAAGCCGGACTTATCAGCCGGCTACAGGGAAGACTCGCTCGCTTCAAGCAACCGAGGAAAGTGATTTTCGTCGATACCTTGCCGCGCAATGCATTGGGTAAGGTACAAAAGAATGAGCTGCGCGCGCGTTTCGCGCGCAGCTATGAATTATGAGTGATGAGTGCGGAATGATGAATGAAAAGATCCGGCGCTCAACGTCTCTCGGCATTTCTGGCAAGGGGGGCATCATTCATCACTCTGAAAATCCTGTTAATCCTGTACGATTGGCGAGCGAGACTGGACTTTGCCTCAGTGCCATTAAGTTAAGCGCTACCGGTTGGCAAAGTAAGAGAAGAAAATACGAATCACGCGAATCCTCGCGAATCGGTTCGCGGAAATTCGCGTGATTCGTAGTTTTCTCTTCCGCATCGGTAAATGGCCAACAGCTAACTTAATGGCATTGGACTTTGCCTTAAGTGCAGCATCCCATAAGATCATATACTGGGAAGGAGCTACCACCTATTCCAAGCGAGGACAGCTTTCTGCCGGCTTGATAAGGAACAACTGCATGTCCCACCCAACACCATCCCTGACCTCCATGCTGGAGGCCCTGATCGCCACTCCATCCGTCAGCAGCGTCAAGCCCGAGCTGGATCAAAGTAATCGGGCAGTAACCGACCTGCTGGCCGACTGGTTGGAGGCGGCGGGATTTCGCACCGAGCAGGTAGCGGTGCCGGACCGTCCCGACAAAATCAATGTGATTGCGACCCTAGGGGCAAGGCCCGGAGGGCTGGTGCTGGCGGGGCATACGGACACCGTGCCCTGCAACCAGGAACGCTGGCACCACGACCCGTTCCGGCTCACGGTAGACCGGGACCGGCTCTACGGGCTCGGCACCAGTGACATGAAGTCCTTCCTGGCTATCGCCATCGAAGCGGCACGGGGGCTTACGGCGAAGGACCTGAGACAGCCCCTGGTGATCCTGGCCACCGCGGACGAAGAGTCCTCCATGAGCGGCGCCCGCGCGCTGGCCCTGGCCGGCCGCTCTATCGGTCGCTACGCCGTGATCGGGGAGCCGACCGGGCTTCGCCCGGTGCACCTGCATAAGGGGGTGATGGGAGAGGCGGTACGCCTTACGGGTCGGACCGGCCATGCGAGTGATCCGAGCCTGGGCCGCAACGCCCTCGAGGGTATGCAGGAGATCATGGGCGACCTCATGGCTTGGCGCGAAACGCTCGCGCAGCGCTATCACCATCCCGCCTTTGCCTTACCAAGTCCCACGGTTAACCTGGGTTACATCCACGGCGGCGACAATTTCAACCGCATCTGCGGCGACTGCGAGCTGCACCTGGATCTGCGGGTGCTGCCGGGCATGCGGGCCGAAGACGTGCGCTCCGAGCTGGCGGGCCGGGTCGCGGCAATCGCCGGTCGCCGCGGACTCGAGTGGGAGGTGGAGCCCTTATTTGCCAGTATCCCCTCGGTCGCAACCCCGCAGGAGTCGGCCATCGTCGAGGCGGGGGAGGCCCTCACCGGTCACAAGGCGGAGGCGGTGAGCTTCGGTACCGAGGCCCCCTTCTTCCACCAACTGGGGATGGAGACACTGATCCTCGGGCCGGGTAACCTCGCCCAGGCCCATCAGCCGGACGAGTACCTGGAAGTCGCCCGTATCCCCCTGACCCTGGATCTGTTACGGGGAATGATCCGGCGTTTCTGCCTCCACCCCCACAAACTAGGGGCTGTTGACATTTAACATGCCCGCGGGCGCGGGGAATACAAACCACGAATGGACACGAATTCACACGAATGAGGGTTCGTGTCCATTCGTGTCAGATTGCTGACAAAGGCCTCGCGAAGTCGGGGCCTTTGTGATTTAGCGATTGATTTTACCTTCATCCGTGAGCGCGTGGTGCCCGGGCAACGGCCGCCTGGCGCTTGATCCGGTTGTGATGTTCAAGGCCCTGTTCATCGGCTGCCTGTTCGGCATCCGCTCGGAGCGCCAGCAGGTGCGCGAGATCGAGGTGATCGCTGGTTTTTGTGGCTGCGCCTGACCGATGGGGTGTTCGATGCCTCGACCCTGAGCCAGAACCGGCGGCGGCGCTATAACGACACCAGTGTGGCGCAGGACATCTTCGACGGCATCGTCGAGCAGGCCATCGCCCATGGCCTGGTGGACGGGACGGTGCTCTATACGGGCTCAACTCACCTGAAGGCCAACGCCAACAAGCACCGCGTCGACCGCGAGGTGGTGGCCAAGTCGCGCTCGGACTACTGGGAGGCGCTGGGCGAGGCGGTAGGGCAAGACCGCGCGGCCCACGGCAAGAAGCCCCTGAAGCAGAAATCCCGGCAGCCGGTGGAGAAGGAGACCAAGGTCAGCCGCACCAACTAGGAGGCCGGATACATGGTGCGCGACGGCAAGCCCAACCCACACTACCCCGGCCAGCGTGCATGACAGCATCCCCTATCTGGACCGGCTCGAACGCCAGCGAGAGCGTTTTGATCTTGACGCGCGCGCCGTCGGGCTGGACGCGAGCTATGCCACGGCGGGCATCGCCAAAGGGTTGGAAGACCAGGAGATCCTCGGCGTCACCGGCTATCGGCGTAGCCCGCGCCCGCGCCCCGGCATGATGCGCAAGAAGGCCTTCTCCTTTGATCTGAACAGCAACGGCTACCGCTGCCCGCAAGGCCAGTTCTGGCCTACTCAACCACTGCCGGATGGGCTATTGCCACTACAAGAGCGACCCTGCCACTTGCCGGGGCTGCCCGCTGCTCGCCTCATGCACCAGCAGCGCCAACAAAGCCCGCTCATCACCCGCCACGTCTGGCAGGACGCCAGAAGATAGAACCGACGCCCACCGCCTGACCGATTGGGGAAAACGGGTCTACACGCGCAGGAGGGGAACCGTCGAGCGCTCATTTGCTGACGCCAAGCAACCGCACGGCCACCGCTAGCCAGCTTCAGAGGATTGATCGCCGTCGCATGCCAATGCCTGCTCGCCGCCACCGCCCAGAACATCGAGAAAATCGCCTTGACCCTCGCCAAGACAGCCCTAACACCAGCCTGAGGCGGCCAAGGATCGCCGCATCACGGCTCATCCCGCCCCAAAACATAAACCCCGCCGAAATACAGCGGGGTTTGTCATCGGGCTGACACGAATGAGGGTTCGTGTCCATTCGTGGTTCCATTGCGTTTGGAATCGGTCGCTCAGCTTTATATGTCAACATGCCCTAGAACAGAGCCTCAAAAAATAGGGGTAGTGCTTAACATGTAGTGATAATTTTCTGCTGAACCGTTTTCTTCTTCAATCTACCCGCAGAGCAGGTAGTGTGAGGTATATGATATGCATACATTAGCTATCAACATGTCAGGTTACGAGTTATAATTCAGGGACCATGAATGAGCATGAGTTAACGGTTGAGGAAATCATAATGGAATGTCCAACCTGAGGAAACAAAAATATGTGTGCAAAGACTGTGGCAGGCAATTTGTCGAAAATCCTCAGAATAAAAGAATCCAGCAACAGTTATGGGATATGGTAGACAAGTTGCTTTTGGAGAAGATCCCAATCGCTGGAATTTCAACAGGGACCGAGATTTCAGAACCTTGGCTGCAACAGCATATCAATCGGAAGTATGAGCATGTACCCCAACAAATCGATATCTCAAAAAAAGGGGTGCTTAATGGTAGAATGCGATGAAATGTGGTCTTTTGTCGGACTCAAGCGCAACAAGCAATGGATTTGGTTGGCAATTGACAGCGATTCCAGAGAGATTGTCGGGATGCATGTTGGATGCATGTTGGATGCATGTTGGGGTCGCGATCGTGCCGATGCCGAGGCATTATGGAAATCTTACCACCAGTCTACCGTCGATGCGCCGTTTGTTACACCGATTTTCGGTCTGCATATGAGCAGATTCCTCCCCAAAACAGACTCGAGAAGTTGGTAAAGAAAGCGGAGAAAACGGAAAAACGAACCACATTGAAAGGTTCAATTACATTAAGACAGCAAATTTCTCGGTTAGTAAGAAAAACGCTATCCTTTTCCAAGAAGATCGAAAATCATTCACTACAGATTAAGCACTACCAAAAAAATAGGTTCAGACGATGCAATGGGAAACCGTCATCGGGCTGGAGATTCACACCCAGCTCGCCACCCGCTCCAAGATCTTCTCGGGTGCGCCCACCGCTTTCGGCGCTGCACCGAACACCCAAGCCTGTGCGGTAGACCTGGGGTTGCCCGGGGTGCTGCCGGTGCTCAATGAGGGGGCCGTGACCCTGGCGGTGCGCTTCGGCAAGGCGATCGAGGCCGAGATCTCGGAACGCTCCGTCTTTGCGCGCAAGAATTATTTCTACCCGGACCTGCCCAAGGGCTACCAGATCAGTCAGTATGAGCTGCCGGTAGTCGGTAAGGGGCGGGTACGGATCACGCTGGACGATGGAACCGTCAAGGAGATCGGTGTCACCCGCGCCCACCTGGAGGAGGACGCCGGCAAATCGCTGCACGAGGATTTCCATGGACTCACCGGTATTGACCTGAACCGGGCCGGCACCCCCCTGCTGGAGATCGTCTCCGAGCCGGACCTGCGCTCACCGCAAGAAGCGGTGACCTATGCCAGAAAAATCCACCGGGTCGTGCGCTGGATCGGCATCAGCGACGGCAATATGCAGGAGGGCTCCTTTCGGGTGGACGCCAATGTCTCGGTGCGCCCTCAGGGCGAGGCGGAACTCGGCACCCGTACCGAGATCAAGAACATCAACTCCTTCCGCTTTCTGGAACGGGCCATCCGCTTCGAGATCAAGCGCCAGATCGATGTCATCAAGGGCGGCGGCCAGGTGGTCCAGGAGACCCGGCTGTATGACGCGGACCGGGACGAGACCCGCTCCATGCGCACCAAGGAGGAAGCGAACGACTATCGCTATTTCCCGGATCCGGACCTGTTGCCTCTGGTCATCGACACCGCCTTTGTCGAGCGGGCGACGCAGGGACTGCCGGAACTCCCGGACGCCAGACACCAACGGTTCCGGGACCAGTACGGCCTATCTGATTACGACGCCGAACTGCTCATCGCGAGCCGGGAGCTGGCAGATTACTACGAATGCGTGGTCGAGGACACGGGCGACCCCAAGTTGGCGGCCAACTGGGTCAACGGCGAGCTGGCTGCGGCCCTGAACAAGGCCGGCCTGGAGATCGGTGAGAGCCCGGTCGGTGCCCGGATGCTGGCAGGGCTGATCAAACGCATTCAGGATCGGACAGTATCCGGGAAGCTCGCCAAACAGGTGTTCGAGGCCATCTGGAACGGCGAAGGCGACGCGGACGCGATCATCGCGGCCCGGGGTCTCAAGCAGATCACCGACACCGGGGCCATCGAGACGGTGATCGAAGATATCCTGGCAACCAACCCGGCGCAGGTGGAACAGTACCGTGGCGGCAAGGACAAGGTGTTCGGATTCTTCGTCGGTCAGGTGATGAAGACGACCAAGGGCAAGGCCAATCCCCAACAGGTCAATGCGCTGCTGAAAGAAAAACTCGATTAGTCGCCAGTCGCCGGCTTCCGGTCGCTGATAGCCGGTAACCGGTAGCCGGATCAGGAGGTCATAATATGGCCTCTCCGATCCCCCGGGGTTCATGTAGACGACCACATCGCTCCCTGTCTCAACCACTGTTACTGGCGGAAACTGGGAGCGCGGGTCTCAAAGAGGGGGGTGCCGGGCCGTAATAGGGTGAGCTCCAACGCCGCAGCCTTACGTGCCGCTGACTCCCGGCTTCCAGCACTCGGTGACACTGGGCGCACTGACAGGTTCTCCCACCAGATAGCGCGTTCCGGCGTGGAAGCGTCCGCTGTTCGCGTTCCATGCCAGATCCTGCGCCTCCTCCATCCAGGCAATGAGCCGGGGAATGTAGACAGGATCACCGCTGACCCCACAACCGATGACGAGGTCTCTCCGGCGTTCGGGATATTGTGCCAACGCCTGCAGCCAATCGGCGGCCGCCCCCCGCCGGAGGCAGGCTGCGCAGCACCACCTGGAGCGCGCGCGAGCCGAGCGGCGTGGCCGACCAGGCGCCGGATTGCAACGCCAACAGACCGTCTCCCCGGTCGCCGAGTAGCACCACCGACCATGCAGCCCAGAAGCCGCAGGCTCGGAATTTCCGAGCGCATCTGCCTGCGCAGGACGGGAAGCAGATCCCGTCTGGCCATCTGCCATCTCTCCTGCGGCGCGCAGGGCCCGGGCCCGCAGCATCGGGTCCGCGTCCTCGAGCGCCCGCGACAGATGTTCCCCGCAACCGGTCCGATGCGCTGCGCAACCGGCGATGGCGACGCGTCGCCACAACGGAGAGTTCGACTCCAGCAACCCCGCGTCCTTGCCGCACAGCTTGTCCGGTGCGGTCCAACCGAGGCGGAAACAAAGCCGCGCACAGTCTCCGGGGCAGCCTCCACGGCGGCACATACCTGTTCGATACGCCGCGGGTCCTCCCCTTCGAGGGCGATCACCGCCCGCGGCGAATATCTCACCGCCCTCTGCCTGTTGCAGCCCCTCGACACAACAGGATCAGCCCTCGCCACCGGCAATCCGCAGGCCATCGATGTGGACCTCGACGCGGTTGTCGAGTTCCGCCAGATCGGTTTTAAAGAATAATGGGGTGCGGAGACAGCATTATCCCGCAACAGCCACAGAAAAGCCGTTTCTTCGGCGTGCCGGGAGACGATGGATTCGTGATCAGCATGCTTGCTGGACCCAGGGATCGCCGCTACCTTGCTCCTGTGTCATATTTTAGCCTAACTGTCAGGGCCGGGATGATTGTATCCTCGAACGCGGGCCCTTGTGGCGGTCGACCTGCAACATGTCGGTACTCTGTTTCTTTCCTCTGCTCGGCCTGTCGGTATTCGTCAACTATGCTGCCGAACCTGATTTCAGAGCTCGGGTAAGGCCGTGATCTCGCTGCCGAAAGAGTGGGACATCCGATCATCCATTCCATGATCGCCGCGTTGATTGCCGGATGCGCCTCGCCGCAGCGGCAGGAATTCGCTAGCGTATCAGGCTACGCCCGCCTCGGTGTCGAGGAGGCGATCATGGCCGACGGCTATCGGCTACCCTTGCGGCGTTGGGGCGCCGACGAACGGCCACGGGCCCTGGTACTCGCGCTCCACGGCTTCAACGACTACAGCAACGCCTTCGCGACGCTGGGTCCCTACCTGGCAACCCAGGGCGTACTGACCTTCGCCTACGACCAGCGCGGCTTCGGCGCCACCACCCAGCAGGGCCTGTGGGGTGGAAAGAAACGCTTGACCGCTGATCTGAAGACGCTGACCGAGCTGCTGCGGGAGCGCTATCCGGGGATTCCTTTGTTCCTGCTTGGGGAGAGCATGGGCGGTGCGGTGGTCATGGCCGCCGCGGCACAGGCGGATACGGGAGCGGACGGCATCGTCCTGGTGGCACCGGCAGTCTGGTCCCGCAACACCATGAACCCGCTTTACAAGTGGGTACTCAAGGTGGCGGCCCACACCCTCCCCTCCCTTGAGTTGACCGGCAGCGGACTCGATATTCGGCAGTCGGACAACGACGACGTGCTTCGTGCCTTCCGGGCCGATCCGCTGGTAATCAAGGAGACTAGGGTCGATGCCCTGTGGGGGATCACAAACCTCATGGACCTGGCGATGGCCGGGGCGGTGCGACTACCCGGACCAACCCTCCTACTGTATGGGGAACATGACAAGATCATCCCTGACGGCGCCTTCTGTGCCCTGTTGGACCGGATACCGGTGGATCGGCGGCAGGACATTCGTATCCTGCTCTACCGGGAGGGCTGGCACATGTTGACCCGAGACCTGCAGGGCAAGCGGGTGATGGCCGACATCGCGGTCTGGCTTCAAAGCCGTGATGGATACCTCCCCTCCGGCGAAGAGGTCCGGGCCGGCTCCCCCCGGCTGGAGCGTTTTTGCCGGGGCTGATCGCCCCGGATCACTTCCCCTAATACTCACAGATCCCAGTTCCTGACCTGTCCCGGAAGGAGGATATCGCAAAAGCCGCGTAGCATAGGCGTCCCCGCCTGCATTTTCGATGCCGGCGAGGACGCCTGCGCTACTTTTGCGACACTCTCGGAAGCGGGATGGCCACAGACCGGTCGAGGGTTGCACAACCCGAATTCCGCATACATACTCACGTACATGTGAAAATCGAGTGGGATTCCGACATGTCGGACAAGGACGTGTTGATGGCGTTTCGCGCGCGGGCCGATGCCGAAGACATCGGCTACCGGACGCTGATCAACCAGGCCCTGAGAGAGACATTAAGTGCGCGGACTGTCAATGAGCCGACTCCGCGGAAGATCCTGCGGGAAGAGTTGGCAGCTGCACATTAACAACAGGCGGTGGAAGGTCGCGAAAAGTATGGGGGAGATCAGTCTGAGTCGTCCGGTAGAACACCCGATCATCCACCTCATGATCGCCGTGCTGATTGCCGGCTGCGCCCCGCAGCAACAGGAATCCGCCAGCGGGTCAGGTCACGCCCACCTCGGCGTCGAGGAGGCGATCATGGCCGACGGTTATGGCCTGCCCCTGCGGCGTTGGGACGCCCCCGAACGGCCACAGGCCCTGGTACTCGCGCTTCATGGCTTCGGCGACTACAGCAATGGCTTCGCAACGCTGGGCCCCTACCTGGCAACCCAGAGCGTACTGACCTTCGCCTACGACCAGCGCGGCTTCGGCGCCACCGCTCGGCGGGGGCTCTGGGGCGGAGAGGAGCACCTGATCGCCGATCTGAAGACCCTGACCAAGCTGCTGCGGGAGCGCTATCCGGGGCTCCCCTTGTTCCTGCTCGGGGAGAGCATGGGCGGCGCGGTGGTCATGGCCGCCGCGGTGCAGGCAGATATGGGAGCGGATGGCATCGTCCCGTCCTGATGGCGCCGGCAGTCGAGTCCCGCGACACCACGCACCCGATTCAGAACTGGATGCTCAAGGTGGCGACCCACATGTTTCCCTCCCTCAAGCTGGCCGAAAGCTGCTCCGGGATGCGGCTATCGGACAACCTCGACATGCTCCGTGCCCACCGGACCGACCCGCTCGCAATGCATGAGACCAGAGTCGATGCCCTGTGGGGGCTCACAAATCTCATGGACCGAGCGATGGCCGGGGCGGCGCGGCTGCCTGGGCTAACCCTCCTACTGTATGGAGAACATGACGAGATCATCCCCGGCGGTGCCTTCTGCGTGCTGATGGGCCGACTACCGGCAGTCTCGCCGGGACATTCGCATTGTACTCTATCGAGAGGGCTGGCATATGCTGACCCGTGACCTGCAGGGCAAGCGGGTGATGGCCGACATCGCGGCCTGGCTGCAAAGCCGGGACGCACCCCCCCCTCCGGCGAGGAGGTCCGGGCCGGCTCCCCCCGGCTGGAACGCTTCTGCCGAGGCTGATTGCTCCAAGTCACTTTATCCCATACTCAATCCGACCCGAGCGGTTCCGCAGCATGATAAAAATCCTGCCAATCACTGTCGTCGCCTTGTCCTTGGCATTCGCCGCCGGGGTCCGGGCCGGTCTGTTTCTGAACCAGGAGCAGGAGGCCTATCGACACTTTCAGGCCGGCGATTACGGGCAGGCTGCCGCGGGCTTCGGCGACGATTACCGGCGCGGCGTGGCCCTCTATCGGTCCGGGCGCTACCAGGAGGCCGCTACCGCCTTCAGCCAGGTGCAGCGCCCGGACGTGAAAGAGGACGCTGGCTACAACCTGGGTAACTCCCGCTTTCAGGTCGGTGACTTCGCGGGGGCTGCGACAGCCTACGAGGCGGTGTTGAGCACCAATCCGAATCACGAAGACGCTCACCACAACCTGGCTCTGGCCCGAGCCATGCTCGCGCGTATCGAGCAGGAGAAGTACGAAAAGGAGAAAGAAACCCAGCAGAAGCAAAAAGAGGAAAAGCCCCCGGAGGATGCAGAACGGAAAGATCAGAAACAGCGACAGCAGCAGCGGGAAAAGCAAGAACAGCAACAGCAGGAGAAGCAGGAACAGAAGCAACAGCAACAGGGGCAGAAGCAGCAGAGACAGGAGCAACGACAAGGACAAAAACAAGAACGGCAGAAACAGGAACAGGGGCAAAAGCAGGAGCAGCAAAAACAGGAACAAGGGCAGCAACAGCAAGGTCAACAGCAGCAGGAGTCCGAGCAGCAGGAGTCCGAGCAGCAAAGCAAATCCGGACAGCAATCCTCACAGGGCGAGCCGGGCGAGGACAGCGAACCGAGCGAGGGGGAGCAGACCCAGGACAACGAGCGGGCGCAGGGCAAGGCGTCCGAGCAGGAGTTGAAAGGCGAGTACGAACCCGAGACCACAGAGCCCCAGGAAGGTCGGCAGAAGAACGAGCAGGAAACCGAGAACGCAGGCAAACAGACAGACGAACAACAGAAAGCCAAGGCCGGCGAGGAACAACGACAAGCGGAAGAGCAGTCGGGCGGCGAAGAACAACGCGAGTCTCAGGAACAGAAAGGCGGCGAAGAGGAGCTCGAGGAAGAGGCCGGCGGTGAGCAAGCACAGAAAGATCGGCCCGAACAAACCGGGGCCAACGAAGAACGCCGATATGAGGAAGGCGAAGGGGGAGAGAAGCAGAAACCCGAGCAGGAGGCCGTGGGGGGAGATGAAAAGCAACACCCCGAGCAAGGAAAGGGTGAGGAGCAACCACCCGAGGCATCCCCCAACGAAGGTGGTGAAGAGGAAGGACGCGGAGAAGGCCAGCGCCCGGGTGAAACACAGGAGACCCCCGGCAAGGCCAAAGAGCAATCGGACCAACCCCGGACAGGTGGTCGCGGAAAGCGACCCGACCGACCATCGGAGGACAGACCGCCGGATGCACCCCCGGAGAAAGGTGCGTCAGACGCCGTCGATCACTTCGATCAGTTCGGCGAGCAGCCCATGCCAGACCGGGAGCCGAATGCCGAGCAGGCCGCAGCGTCCATGCTGGGGGGATTGCCGGTGCGCGGTCCCGGCCTGGCCATTATGGAGCAACGCCTGCAGCAGGTGGAGGGCGATCCCTCGCTGCTGATGCGCAACCAATTCATGCTCGAAGAGATGCAGTTCATGCGCCGGTCCGGTGGTCCCCTGATGGAAAGCCGACCCTGGTAGGATTTCCGGACACCGCCGTGTGGAGTTTTCTGTTTTAACTACGAATCACGCGAATATGAACGATTACTCAGCAGGAAATTCATCGCTACACATTAGGGGCTGTTGGACGTTGGCCACCCACAACAGGGCGCTCCTGTCAGTGGCCCATTGCTGACTCGGGATCGTCTCGGCAATGGCGGTTAGCTCGCACGATGGGCATTGCAGAAGGCGTGGAGGCGCACTGATAACGC
>Ga0209782_1000255_pt1 | contig 21452 bp, 23 predicted proteins | sample WorMetmaBAHAMAS1_FD_187390 | JGI IMG/M metagenome (GOLD analysis project Ga0209782, IMG submission 187390) | Marine gutless worms symbiont microbial communities from Max Planck institute for Marine Microbiology, Germany - Inanidrilus... | ecosystem: Host-associated > Annelida > Digestive system...
GGCTTGCGTCACTCATACTCAGCGATTTCCGAGACCGGTAAATCAAGCGCGAAAGAGCGTATGATCACTCTGAATTTGGCTTCGGAAAGGTGTGAACGCCTAAAATACATGTTTTTTCCTTACATAACAAAACCTTAGCATGCTGGTGAAGATGCTAAAGTTATCTAGACCCGGATTATTATTCGGTGGCCCTGCCCTATTTCCATGGAGGGTGTTCACGGATGGGCTTTTGCGATACCCTCTTCTATGGGCGGGTGCAAAAATGCCACTCTTACTATAAACTGCACCGGGTGTTGGTTCGGAGCGATTGTTTTAGCTGACCAGACCTTGAAAGATCCTTCCCTCGGTGGGATTTTCCAATCCACGCAGTCGAGGGCCGAGAACTTTCATTTCAGAGAACTGTCAATGCCATCGGATTCCGGTACGTTGGCCAGGGAATTTCGGGTCCATGTCTGAGCGACAGTCCGACCAGGAGTTGGTAGCCAGGGTACAGGAAGGGGATCGGAGCGCATTCGATTTGTTGGTGATCAAGTATCAGCAAAAGGTCGCGAGCCTCATTTCCCGTTATATCCGCGATCCCAGCGAGGTTGTGGACGTCGCCCAGGAGGCGTTTCTGAAGGCCCATCGGGCGTTGCCGGGATTCCGTGGCGAAAGTGCCTTCTATACCTGGTTGTATCGCATTGCGATCAACACGGTGAAGAATTATCTGGTCGCTCAGGGGCGTCGTCCTCCCGGAGGTGATGTAGAGGCGGAGGTGGCCGAACGGATGGAGATAGGCAGACGCCTGCAGGAGCTGGGTACACCGGAGCACCATCTGCTGAGCATGGAGATAGCGAAGAAGGTACAGGGCGCGCTCGATGAGCTACCGGAAGACCTGCGAACGGTGATCGTGCTGCGCGAGCTCGAGGGCCTGAGCTATGAGGAAATCGCGAACGCGATGGACTGCCCTATCGGCACTATACGTTCGCGTATCTTTCGTGCCCGCGAGGCGATCGACAGGCACCTGAAACCCTTGCTGGATCCATGAGACCCTATTGTAAGTAAAGCAAAATTAATGACGAGTGAACAGCAAAGACAGCACCTCTCGGCCCTTGTGGATGGTGAAGTCGCTCCGGCGCTGGTGCATACGACCGTGTCCGCGTTCGCATCGAACGGGCGGCTGAAGAGCGGCCTGGGAGAATTATCATCTGATCGGCGCCGCCTTGAGGTCGGAGCAGGTGCGCTCCGAATATCGCCTGATAGCGGCCCGCGTAAGCGGGCGCATTGCCGCGGAGCTGATTCCCCTGCAGAGGCCGGCGGCGTACCGGAGTCGGGCCTTTCGTATCGGACCCCTGGTCGGCGCCGCATTGACCGCTGTCGCTGCCGTTGCCGCTATCGTTGCCGCGCCCCGGATCTTCCATCTCGGGCCCGCCGTCGGGCTTACCCCGAGCCGCTATGCCGCTTCATTCATACGGGAACAATTCCGGCGCCGGTCCCGCCAAGCGTTGGCATGTCAATGAACCAGCCCTGGGGAGAGCAAGCTGGACCGGTTTCTGGTGCATCACCAAGAGCAATCGCCGGTATCCCAATATGAAAGGTTTCCTGCCCTATGCGACGCTGGTCGGCTATGAAACACGCCGCTAGGTCGTGTTGACATCTAGCTCACTCTCCCGTGAAGACCCTGCTCGCTCAATCGTTGGTACTGCTCTGGTTCGCCCAGGCGGCTGTTGCGGGGCCGGGACCTACCGAACAGCTCGTGCGGATGGCCGACGCACTGCGTTCCCTGAGCTACGAGGGTACGGTTGTCTATCTGCACGACAACCGGCTCGAGTCACTACGGGTTATACACCGGGTCGAGGACGGACAGGTGCGGGAACATTTCTGGTTTCCCTCAACGGGCCAGTGCGTACCCTGACCAGGGAGAAGGGCAAGGTTACCTGCGAATTGTCCGCTTCCCGTCCCATTTCGGTGCCAGGTTCCCGCGTGGGGAGGGAGATGCTCCACCCGGCAACTCTGGATCCCAGAGTGCTGAGGAATTACTACGGGGTCCACCCCTTGGGCGACGCCCGAGTGGCGGGCAAGGTATACGCAACTGGTAGGGGTCATACCCCGGGATCGTCTACGCTATGGGTATGCTTCTACCTGGGTCGGGAGAGCGGGTTGCCGCTCAGGTCCGATCTGATGGGACAGCAGACTACCCCCATCGAACAGGTCATGTTCACCTCGCTGAATCTGTTGCAGTCGCAGGGGCCGGTGTCCGGCGTCGGTCCGGTGCCACCGCAATCCGGGTATAGGCCCAAGCGTCCGGTTCTCGACCTGCTGCCGTGGCGGTTCGACGCCCTTCCCCCCGGCTTCGTCCTGGTGATGCACGCCGATTGGCGCGATGGCGGTGGGCAACCGGTCGATCATTTCGTGCTTTCGAACGGCTTGGCGTCGCTCTCCGTCTATGTCGAGGGCAGTCCGCGGGGGGTTCTGGAGGGTGGTACGCGTATCGGCGCCGTCCACGCCGTCGGCAAACGGGTATCCGATCATCAGGTGACGGTCATCGGCGAGGTGCCGCTGGAGACGGTGGAGACGGTGCTTGCGGGTATCCGACACGTTCCCGGGAGGCGGCGGTGATCGAGGAAACGGGGGTCGTGATCTCGGTGCAGGGTAATCTGGCCGAGGTGGCGGGGCAAGCTCGCAGCAGCTGCGGAGGTTGTGCCGTCAAGGGTGCCTGCGGCACCTCGCTGCTAGCCCGCTACTTCGGCCCCAAGCGGTTGCTGCTGCAGGCCTCCAACCCTATCGGAGCCAGACCCGGCGAGCGCGTGATCATCGGGTTGCCGGAAGGCGCTTTGCTGGAGGCATCGGTCCTCGCCTATCTGGTACCCTTGGCGGCATTGGTCGGTGGGGCGGTGGCGGGTGCTTTTGTCGTACGCCTGGCCCCTGCTTATACGCAGCTAGTGAGCAGCATAACCGGCGTGGGTGGGCTCGCCGCCGCGCTGACCTGGCTGGTCGGATTCATTCGCGCCAAGTCCTTGGATGAACGTTACCGACCGCGAGTCCTGCGCAGCCTTGGGACGGGTCCGGGTGAACCGCCGGAGGTCTCCTTCGATCCCTCCGGATGACCGATGAAGAGGCACTTTTGGAACTTCAGGGTGTTCGTGTGAGGTCGGGATGCTCTGCTGTGCCCAACCGGATAACCGTTTGAACAAGGGGGTATTTTCGCCCCTAATACGAAAAATTAGAGAATCTAGATAACTTTAGCCTCTGCACCCGCATGCTAAGGTTGTGTTATGCAAGGAAAAAAATGTATTTCAGGCGTTCACACCTTTCCGAAGCCAAATTCAGAGTGAATATACGCTCTTTTGCGCTTGATTTACCGGCCTCGAAAATCGCTGAGTTGAGTGATGTAAGCCGCCCTACGATTAACCAGCTACTTTTGAAGTTACGAATTGGAGTCGCCCAGGTTTGTGACGCTTCATCGCTCTTTTCTGGCGAGGTTGAAGTTGATGAATCCTAAAAGCAGCCACAGGCTGCGGTCCGGGGCCAGGTAGCCCTCGACAGCATCATCCACTCAGACGGCTAGAGAGGCTACGATGGGCTAGTGGACATGGGGTACAAAAATCGTTTCCGAGTGCATCATGGTGATGCATGAATTTGCCCGCGATAATTGCCATATCAATGGCATTGAATCATTCTGGTCATATGCCAAACGAGAACTCGTAAAGTTCAATGGTGTTCCACGGCAAACGTTTCATTTACACCTCCAGGAATGTGAGTTTTAGATTTAATCACCGAGAGGAAAATCTCTCTGAGAGAATACTAAACTCTGCTGAGAAAAGATCCAATTAGATTATAAAGGAGGAGGACGTGAAGAAGATTCTGATCACCATGCTGCCGCTTACGGCTCTGATCGGCGCATTTCCCGAGGTCGCTTCGGCCGCTACCGGTGGTGGGGAACGGCTGGATCTTACCAATCACCTGGTGGGTTTCACGGCCTTGGTGATTTTCGTCGTGGCCTATGGCTTCGTGATGGCCGAGGAGTTCACCCACCTGCGTAAGTCCAAGCCGGTACTATTTGCGGCCGGCATTATTTGGGCCATGATCGCCTTCGTCTACGCGAACCATGGCTTACCCCACGCCGCGGAACAGGCGGTTCGACATAACATCCTGGAGTATTCCGAACTGTTTCTATTCCTGCTCGTGGCCATGACCTATATCAACTCCCTGGATGAGCGGCTGGTGTTCGATTCCCTGCGTGCCTGGCTGGTACGGTCCGGTTTTTCCTACCGTAAGCTCTTCTGGCTCACGGGAGTGCTCGCCTTTTTCATCTCGCCAGTGGCCGACAACCTGACCACGGCACTGCTCATGTGCGCGGTGGTGTTGGCGGTCGGTCGGGACAATCCGCGTTTCATCACCATTGCCTGCATCAATATCATCGTGGCGGCCAATGCCGGTGGTGCATTCAGTCCCTTCGGCGACATTACCACGCTGATGGTATGGCAGAAGGGGATCGTCGATTTTTGGCTCTTTTTCTTATTGTTCGTTCCCTCCGTGGTCAACTGGGTAGTCCCGGCTGCCGTCATGCACTTTGCGGTACCCGCTACGCGACCGGTGGCCTCCGGTGAAGTCGTTACCATGAAGCGGGGGGCGAAACGGGTCATCTTTCTATTTCTCTGCACCATCGCCACCGCCGTCAGCTTCCACAATTTTCTCCATTTACCGCCGGTGGTAGGGATGATGACCGGTTTAGCTTACCTCAAGTTGTTTGGGTATTACTTGGCGAGGACCTTTGACCGGAAGACCGCCTACGAACGGCGCAAGAACGATTCCAATCAGCTTGAGATCGGTGACATAATGCCCTTCGATGTCTTCAAGAACATCGCCCGTGCCGAATGGGATACCTTGATGTTCTTCTACGGGGTCATCCTCTGTGTCGGTGGATTGGGCTTCATCGGCTATCTGGCGATGACGTCGGAGGTGATGTATGGGGAATGGGGGGCTACGACAGCCAATGTGATGGTGGGTATTCTGTCCGCGATCGTGGACAATATTCCCGTCATGTTCGCGGTCCTGACGATGCAACCCGATATGTCCATGGGTCAGTGGCTGCTGGTGACCCTGACCGCTGGGGTGGGCGGCAGCATGCTCTCCATCGGCTCGGCCGCGGGCGTGGCCCTGATGGGACAGGCACGTGGCATGTATACCTTCTTCAGCCATCTGCGGTGGACACCGGTCATCGCACTCGGCTACGCCGCCAGTATTCTGGTCCATTTCTGGGTCAACGGCGGTCAGTTTTCGATCCCGGCGTCTTTACCCTAGTAGACCATTTCATCCGATTTTGCTGGTTGTCATTTCGAGCGTAGCGAGAAATCCTGGGCGTTGAGGACTTTCGCCAAGCCGAAGATCCCTCGCTACGCTCGGGATGACAAGGATGGTTTTAACAGCAAATTTTGATGAAACGGGGTGCTAGGTCCCGGACCTGGTACAGCAGTGCCAAAGTGCCGATAACACCGGTTTGATTCCTCATTTGGAATTCTTTTTTGCCGCAAAGGCAAACGCGAATCAACGCAAATCGGTCGCAACTGGTTTGCCATCATTGATGGAGCCGGCGGAGAAATTCGATGGCAGATTTGCGGCGTGCCGTGCAGGCGTTATTGGATGAGCTGGTGGAATCCGGCGAAGAGGTGGGGCTGCAGGCCGCCGTCTACGTGGACGGCCAGCTGGCGGCGGACTGTGTCGCGGGATGGCGATCACAGGATCGTGAGACCCCGGTCTCCGAAGATACCCTGTTCACCACCTTCAGCTGCACCAAGGGGGTAGTCGCCAGTGCCGTGCACATCCTGGCCGAGCGCGGGCTGATCGACTACGAGCGGCCCATCGCCGAGTATTGGTCTGAGTTTGCTCACGCCGGCAAGGGATCGGTTTCCGTTGCCCAGGCGCTTGATCACCTGGCCGGGATTCCCCAGAACGTGCAGGTCGAGGGTAAGTCCACCGCCGAGATCTGGGCGGACTTGGACCTGTGTGTGGCCGAGGTAGCACGCCTCGAGCCGATCTTTCCGCCCGGTTCTACGGTCTGCTACCACGGCCTGAGCTTCGGCTGGATCGCCGAAGGCATCGTGCGTGGCCTCGGACTGAGCCTTGGCGAGGTGGTAGCGGAAGAGATCGTCGAACCTCTGCGCATGGGTGGCGAGATGTACCTGGGTACGCCAACCTCCGAGCACGGCCGGATGGTGACACTCTTCGAGAAGCCACCCAGCGGCGAGCCTCCTGAGATCGACCCCCTGGCCCTCCGGTGCGTACCACCGGACATAACCGAGGCCTTGAATCGTCCGGAGGTCCGATCCGCCCAAGTGGCCGCCGCCAACATGAGTACCACCGCACGGGCACTGGCGCGACACTACGCGGCGCTGGTGGGGGAGGTGGACGGGTGCCGTCTGGTGTCAGAGGCGCACTGGAGCGGGTCTTATCGCAGCGTACCGACCTTCCGGATGTCCTGTACCAACTGAACACTGCCATCCCCCCACAAGGGACCCCGCGCGCGGGGGCTTATCAGCTGAATACGGGAAGAAAGGACCAGAGCATGTACTTTGGCCCCAATCCGAGGGCCTTCGGCCACGATGGCTATGGTGGCAGCCTCGGCAGCGCCGACCCGGAGGCGAAGGTGGCACTCGGCTACACGAAGACCCTACTCCACACCGATCAGATCCCTGAGACTTTGTCGAAAACGAGGTTTATCGAGACCGTCTACGGAAATCTGTAATCAAGGATGCGCTGGGCCAGAGAAGCTTTATATGGTTCTCCCACGCTCCGGCAGGAGCAAATCCGAATCGGGTCTGCCTGGGGGTGTGGCCGTGAGGAACCCGAATCTTTACAGGTAGTGGTGATTTTTGAAGTGATGGGGTAGATGGATTCATCGTAATCATTCCAATTGCCACCGTTTTTCTCGTTACCTGGTTCTAGATTTTAGCCCTCTTTTCTGGAAGAATACGCTTGGTCTGAACAATTGCGTTCATTGATAAAACCAACCAAAGAATCCAGTATGCGCGGGATTGAGCGGACGTTTGGGGCACTCGCGCCGAACAGTGAGTGCTTGGTTAAAAGAACAGGCGAATGACCTCCTACCCCTTGAAGAGACGCTATAACCGGTTGATTCCAAAAAGATTCCTGTGCTGGAGGAAGATGAGTCGCGGTCCTTTGTCTTTCGCCTGCGGCGATCGCAGCGAAAACACCTGTCGAATACTCTGGAATCGCGTACCATTTGCTTGTAAAGAAGCCATCGTTTTCAGTGATTATTGGCGCGCGTATCAAGCCCTCATTCCGACCGCGCAACATCGACCTGGAGGTAAAGAAACGGGGGAAACGGCTCATATTGAGCATTGGAATAATCCCTTACGGCAACATTTGGCACGCTCCGTACGTAAGACGTTGTCTTTTTCCAAATGGATTAAAATGTATGAGATTGGTTTAAAACTCTTCATACACCAATATAATACCGAATTATTGCCGATTGTTGGCTAGATATCACTTCGAAAATCACCACTACCAATTTAGTAGTTATCAAAAATCTTTAGTTTTCCCAGACTTAACAACCACCAGCTAAAGCCGGTTGGTTAGTACTACGGACTGAAAATCCGGATACGGGTCAGTAGACCCGTTTAGAGCTCGGTCCGAAAATTATCGTCAACTTTGGGCATCGAAGTGAGGCGCCAAATATTCCTTGCTCTGCTCTTGCGTCAACTTTCCCGAAGTGACCCAAAAATACCCGCGAGCCCCAAAATGCCGTCCCCAGTATCTTTTTCTCAGATCCGGGAAACTCTCGGCGTCCTTCGATACGCCGCATGATCTCGCTCGGCGCCCTACTCGGTGGCGCCGAGACAAACAGATGCACGTGGTCTCTGCTCACGACACCTTTGAGAATCTCTACCTCAAACGCCTGACAGGTTTGGCGAATCGGCTCCCTCACCTTCAGACCCACGTCACCCTTAAGTACCTGATGCCGATATTTTGTAACAAATACATAAGTGATACTGTATCTTATATACGGTATGACTACCGTACCGATAGTCCATCCGTGCCGCCTTATATCGTGCAAAGGGTTCGTGTCGCAGATAAATCTGATCGCCTAAAGGCGATGGTTTTAACCTTGTCTCGGAACGAGTAAACCTGTACTGTTAGTTACAGGTAATGGTGAAGAACTTATTATCAGCAAAGCTGATGATTTTGAAGTAGAAATAGATGCTGATCTATCCAGGTCACGGCATGGCGAGCATACCAGCCAATTAAAACATTGGGTCTAAATATGGCAATTACCGCAGGCAAACTCATGCATCACCATGATGCACCCGGAAATGCTTTTGCCCATGTCCACCAGCCCGTTGTAGCCTCTCCAGCCGTCCGAGTGGATGCTGCTTCCAGCGCTACCCGACCCCGGATCGCGCTCTGTAGCTGCTTCCTGGAGGCGTCAGGGACGATTTCCGTGTAACCTTCCCGTGGCGTTCCAGGATTCCGAAGACGATCGTTTTACCGCCCGCTCCGCGACCCTTTTTCCGCGAGCGCGGCGTGCGCCAAAATAGGATTCTTCGACTTCAACCTCACCCGATAGAGGTGATGAAGCGTCACAAACCTGGGCGATCCCGATTCGTAACTTCATGAATAGCTGATTAATCGTCGAGCGGCTCCACTCAGCTCGGCGATGTTCGAGGCCGGCAAATCGGGCGCGAAATAGCGTATAATTGCTCTGAATCTAGCTTCCGAAATGTGTGAACGCCTGAAATACCTGCTTTTCCTTGCATAACATAACCTTAGCATACCCTGAAGAGGCTAAAGTTATCCAGACCCAAACATTAGGGCTCTTTATGGATTCCGGACCATTTTACCCTCCACTTCTGGCATGACCGCAGGGTGGGCTGTGCCCACCGACCGGGCCTCCGGTCACCAGCCACCAATTACCGGCTTCCAGCTCGTCGGTGCTGGTTCGCTACCTGCCTGTTGTGCATCCCTGCACGCAGACAGGCGCTCACCGCATCCTACACTCCTGGCAAGATTTATGAGTGCACGCTACCTGTACGCGATTACCAGCGGCGATGCCGTCGAGGATATCCTGGCCGAGCTCGGCGAGACCGGCATTGGCAATACCAAGATCGAAACCCTGGTCGAGGACGGCATCATCGCGGTGGTCTCCACCTACCAGGGCTTCTCGGTACGGCCGCAACGGACCAACATCGCCGCCCACCAGAAGGTGTTGGGCGCGCTGCTGGCGGTGACGACGCCGCTGCCCATCAGCTTCGGGACCATCGCCGACAACAACCGGGCCGTTCGCACCGCCCTCCGCCACAGCCATGCGGATCTCAAAGAGGCGTTGGAACGGGTCCGCGGCAAGGTAGAGATGGGACTCAATGTACGCTGGGACCTGACGAACATCTTCGAATACTTTGTCGACCGGCATCCGCCCCTGAGGGACCTGCGGGACACCCTGTATGCCGGTGGCCGGGAGCCTTCCCGGGACCGCAAGATCAAGCTGGGTCGGCTGTTCAGTCAACTCCTGGAAGAGGACCGGGAGCGTTACACCGAGCAGGTAGAGGTGATCCTGCGCGGATGCTGCGCCGAGATCCGGCGCGGGGAGCCCCGCAAGGAGGCCGAGGTCATGCGCCTTTCCTGCCTGGTGGAACGCGATGCCCGGGCTGCTTTCGAGGCGGCCGTGTTCAAGGCGGCCCAAGCCTTCGATGACTATTACGCCTTCGATTTCAATGGTCCCTGGGCGCCGCACACCTTCGTGGACGTGCCTATTACCCTCTGATGCTCATTGTCGACGACCTGCTGCTGGCGCCTTTCAAGGGGCTGTATTGGATCGGCAAGGAAATCCATAAAGCCGTGCTTACCGAGCAGGTATCCCAACGCGAGGCCATTACCACCGCGCTCTCCGAGCTCTATATGGAGCTGGAGACGGGCCGCATCGATGAGGCGGAGTTCGACGCCCGCGAGGCCGAGTTGCTCGATGCCCTGGATCGGCTCCAGGGGCCGTCCCAGGACCAAGAGTGAAGGGCCCCGAGTAAAAGAGCCCGTCGGGCTTACGACTGTTCTACCGCGGAATCGAGGAGGACCGGTCAGATTTCCCGCTCAATCTCGTTAAATAGTCCCGCTATTCGCCTCGATCGAGCGAAAAATCTGCCTCGGCCCCTCGATCCCTCGCCACGAACGCGCAGGCCGGACAGGCCCTTACTCCGGCCCGGCAAGCTGCGCCTGTTGTTCTTCGGCGGTAAGGGAGGAGTCGGCAAGACCACCTGCGCCACGGCGACAGCGCTGCGCTGGGCCCGCGAGGACCCCGATGCCCCCCTGCTACTGGTTTCCACCGACCCGGCCCACTCCCTGGCGGACTGCCTGGCAGGCGAATCACCGCCGCCCCGGCTGCACATCAAAGAGCTGAATGCCGCCGCTGATCTGGCAGCGTTTCGGGCGCGGTACGATGACCAGCTGCGCGAGATCGCGCGGCGCGGCACCTTTCTCGACCAGAGCGACATCGACCGCTTCCTGTCCCTTTCCCTGCCCGGACTGGACGAGCTCATGGCCGTGCTGGCGCTCAGCCGTCAGCTATCCGCAGACCGCTACCGGACGGTCTTGGTGGACACTGCTCCCAGCGGCCATACCCTGCGCCTACTGGTCTTGCCGTCGGCCATGCGCCGGTGGCTGGAGCTGCTGGATACCCTGGTGGCGAAACACCGCTACATGAAAGAGGTGTTTCACGGCAGCTACACGCCCGACGAGCCGGACCGCTTCATCCTGGATCTGGCCGCCGAGGTCGAGGCCCTGGACAAGCTGCTGCGGGACCCGAACCGCTGCCGATTTGTGCCGGTCACTCTGGCCGAGACCCTCGTGCTGGAAGAGACCGCGGACCTGGCCCGCGCCCTGCATGCCGCCGGCATCGCCACTCCGGAGCTGATAATCAACCGGCTGTATCCCGACCACCCGTGTCCCACGTGTGGATCCGTGCGGGCCGATCAATTGCAATGCTTGGCCCGGCACGCAGCGACGATCCGGGACATCGGGCGCCCGTGGGGCCTCCCGGTGCAGTCGCAGGAACCCCGCGGCAGCGAGGCCCTTACCGCATTCTGGGAGACAGTGATACCCCTTGATCGATCCCTTGGAACTCTCGGGGCGGCACATCTGCCGATCAGGGTCGAAGCACCCGCCCCCTATCCGGGGCCGGACCGGCGCCTGTTGATCTTCTGCGGCAAGGGTGGTGTTGGCAAGACCACCCTGGCTTGCGCCACCGCCCTACACCTCGCCGCGACCGAGCCCGACCGACGTACCCTGTTGTTCTCCAGCGACCCGGCCCACTCCGTAGGCGACTGCCTGGACGTCCCCGTCGGACCCGAACCGGTCGCGGTTTCCAAAGGCCTGGCCGTGATGGAGGTCGATGCGCCGGCCGAGTTCGCAGCCATGCGATCGGCATACGGCGAGGAGCTGCGGGGGTTCTTCGCCGGGCTTTCGTCCAACCTGGATTTCACCTTTGACCGGCGGGTCATAGAACAGCTACTGGATTTCGCTCCCCCCGGCATCGACGAGCTCGCGGCGCTTATACGTACCCTCGGGTTCCTGCGGGCAGGCGATTACGACCGGTTCGTGCTCGACGCGGCGCCGAGCGGCCATCTGATCCGGCTGCTGGAACTACCGGGATTGGTCGATGACTGGCTGCAGGCCATGTTCGAGCTGCTGCTCAAGTACAAGGATACCCTGGGCGTCCCGCGTTTCGGCCGGCGGCTGGTGCAATTGTCGAGAGACCTCAAATCCTTTCGTGGACTACTCGGGGACCCGGACCGGACCGGCCTCACCCTGGTCGCCATCCCCACAGGTCTGGCCCTGGAGGAGAGTCGGGATCTGGTCGGCGCCTGCTGGGCAGCAGGATTGCAGATCCAACACCTTTTCCTCAACCTGCTGACACCGAGCGGGGCGTGCCCGGTATGCGTCGCCCAGGCGGAACGCGACCGGACCCTTGTCGATGCATTCATAGCTGCCTTTCCCGCTCTCCCTCAGACTCGGGTCTACCGCGGTGATCCACCGCGCGGCCTGGAGACATTGACGGCCCTGGGCGCGGCCGGTTTCCGGTCACCGGCAGCCTAGGTGGTGTTGACATCTAGATCGAAAATATTTCTGAACCAACAAGTTAGCCTGTAGGGTACGGTGAGGCCAGAGATGGCCAAACCGCATCAATAGCAAGCAGGCAACGAACCGCTGCCTGGTCCACGAGCTAAATGTCAACAGCCCCTAGTAGTCCAACCACAAGACAAATTAGGATGCTGAGCTTATTTCCCAATAGTTCTTCTCAACCATTGAGGGAATGCGGATATCCTAAGTTATCAGACTGATGGACCGCTAGTACCCCGTTTCACTCTATTTTGCGGGTACGAATCGTACGGGTACACCAAATTCCCTCACCCTGACCGATCCTTGAACATGCAAAATATGCTGAAACGGGTACTAGAGTGGACAAAGCCATCAGGAGGGTGTCGTAAAAGCAGCGCAGGCCTCCTCGCCTGTGCGGTGGAGCCGCCATGGACGATTAAGTGGACCAGGTGGATCGGGGGTTGCTGTATGCCCCCCAGTCCATGCGGTCCATACTGTCCATGTCGTCCACCGGGTTGTCCTCATGCTGTCCCTCTGGTCCACGATAGCTTTACCTCCGCGCCGACAATCGCAATAATCAGCCCTCCGAGGACTTGATGCATGGCCTACCATCCCCAGACGGACCAGGAACAGCTTGCCCTGTCGGAGATGCTGGATCGGATCCTCAACAAAGGGGCCGTCATCATCGGCGAGGCCACCATCTCGGTAGCGAATGTGGACTTGATCTACCTGAGCCTGCGAGTCCTGGTATCCTCCCTCGACACGGCGATGCGCAGCGTCGAGACCCACCCGGAGGAATCCCCATGAGCAGCCGCGTCGGCGATTCAGACGCTCGGATCCTGTCGGGGGATATACCCGACTTCGCCCGCGTCATGCGCCCCGAAACACCCCTGGATGGGCGGTCCGTCACGGGCACAGCCCCACGCATTAATGTATCCGATGACGACGTCAAGAGCGGACTCGGCCGGCTGGTGCTGGCCTTGGTACGCCTACTGCACGAGCTCTTGGAGCGTCAGGCCATCAGGCGTATGGATTCCGGTACCCTCACGGACGACGAGATCGAACGGCTGGGCCTGGCCCTGATGAAGCAAACCGAAGAGATCGAGCGTCTGCGCCGGGCGTTCGGGTTGACCGAAGAAGACCTGAACATCGACCTGGGACCACTGGGTAAGCTACTCTAGTACCCTGTTTCACCTTATTTTGCCTGCTCAGCGCGGCGAGGAGGAATAGCGGGCCTATTAGCGGGCCTATTTTGACGAGCCGCAAACCGTCAACGTGGAAAAGGGCCGCAATCGGACCCTGAACTATGAATGTCAACAGCCCCTAGTAGTCTATCCATCTGATATTTAGGAGGGTCTGGATAACTTTAGCATCTTCAGGGTATGCATAAGGTTATGTTATGCAAGGAAAAGCAGGTATTTCAGGCGTTCACACATTTCAAAGCTAAATTCAGAGCAATTATACGCTATTTCGCGCCCGATTTGCCGGCCTCGGAAATCGCCGAGCTGAGTGGAGCCGCCCAACGATTAATCAGCTATTCATGAAGTTACGAATCGGGATCGCCCAGGTTTGTAACGCTTCATCACCTCTATCGGGTGAGGTTGAAGTCGAAGAATCTTATTTTGGCGCACGCCGCGTTCGCGGAAAAAGGGTCGCGGAGCGGGCGGTAAAACGATCGTCTTCGGAATCCTGGAACGCCACGGGAAGGTTACACGGAAATCGTCCCTGACGCCTCCAAGAAGCAGCTGCAGAGAGCGATCCGGGGTTGGGTACGCTGGAAGCAGCATCCACTTTATTTCGCATCAAGTCGCTTGCTTCTCCGACAGCTCTGTAATAACCAGATCCCTATAAAATGACCGTGGGGTGATTTTCTAGTAACTTATGTCTTTAATCAACTCTTTTTCAAGCGTTTTCCCTTTTTTTGCCTCCCTTATGGATTTACACAAATGTTCGACATTTGCTGGATTCGACAATAGGTACAAAGTTTCCTGCCATGAATTAAACTCATCCGGTGACACAAGTACAGCTCTATTTCTAATATCATTGCATAGGATCGTAGGTTCCACATCATTCATAACGCGTTCAATCAGATTATCCAATATCTTACTTGTGTGATTAGTTATTATGGCATCCATGGTAATACCTCTCTATGCGTATGTGTTGACCTTTTATTACTAATAAAAACAGATTTCAGAATTCCAATGTAAAGCGATAAGATCTGCCTTGTGATGGCCATAGAACATGTCTATGGTTTCCCGCGCTAACGGCTTGGTTCAGGCACCCAATGCCGCGTGGCACTGAGGCTGCATGCGCGTGTGGCAGAAGGCCGAAGGGGAGACCCCATCGGCCAGCGGTTGGTCGTGGAGTACCTCGAAGAAGCGGTCGAGCTCGTCGCCGATACTGCCCTTGCGCAGCTTCAACCGCATGGACACCCGATGAGGCAACGACAACGCGCGTTGGCGGGTGAAAGCTTCGGGATGGATGCGGGCGAGGTCGGCAAATTCCGCGAAGGACAAGAAATCTTTTAGGGGCGTATAAATATTTTCAAACTCGACCGATTAACTTGGTTTCTGTTACGGTGAGGTGGATCGGTTTTGGCCTGAGAACCATCGTTGACTCCTTGTGGTGGTTAAAAACTGAAAGTAGTATAGCAAATACATTAGGTTACGTGTTAACTTAGCGACATTAACCTGGAGCCTGGATAGTTTTAAGTAATTGATAACCTGTCCCCGTTCCAAGTCAATGCCATTAAGTTAATCGCTACCGGTCGGCAAAGTAAGAGAAGAAACTACGAATCACGCGAATCCTCGCGAAGTTGGGGCCTTTGTGATTCATGGTGTTCACGTTGAAGACACCGACAGCGCGGCAGACAGAGTTCGAGATGGTGACGCTCGAGAGTCTAGTTCCCGCGGATCACCTGCTTCGCAAGATCGATGCGGTGATTGATTTTACCTTCATCCGTGAGCGCGTGGTGCCCGGGCAACGGCCGCCCGGCGCTTGATCCGGTTGTGATGTTCAAGGCCCTGTTCATCGGCTGCCTGTTCGGCATCCGCTCGGAGCGCCAGCAGGTGCGCGGGGCGGCTGGGCATTATCACGACACCCACACTACCCCGGCCAGCGTGCATGACAGTATCCCCTATCTGGACCGGCTCGAACGCCAGCGAGAGCGTTTTGATCTTGACGCGCGCGCCGTCGGGCTGGACGCGGGCTATGCCACGGCGGGCACATCGGCCAAGGGGCTGGAAGACCGGGAGACCCTCGGTGTCACCGGCTATCGGCGTAGCCCGCGCCCGCGTCCCGGCATGATGCGCAAGAAGACCTTCTCCTTTGATCCGGACAGCAACGGCTACCGCTGCCCGCAAGGCCAGCTTCTGGCCTACTCAACCTGACCGATTGGGGAAAACGGGTCTACACGCGCAGGAAGGAAACCGTCGAGCGCTCATTTGCCGACGCCAAGCAACCGCACGGCCACCGCTATGCCCGCTTCAGAGGATTGATTGCCGTCGCATGCCAATGCCTGCTCGCCGCCACCGCCCAGAACATCAAGAAAATCGCCTTGACCCTCGCCAAGACAGCCCCAGCACCAGCCTGAGGCGGCCAAGGATCGCCGCGATCACGGCTCATCCCGCCCCAAAGCACAAACCACGCCGAAATACAGCGGGGTTTGCCATCGGCCTGGTAGTTTTCTCTTCCGCATCGGTAGATGGCCCACAGTTTTGTATAAAACAGCAAACCGGTACTTCTGGCTAACCGGAATGTTCCGCAATCCGAAATTCTACAACTAGTGAGTTTTCATCAAGTTTCTCCAGCAAACCATGCCCAAGGGTATTCAGTACCTCCCTGGCGCAGCCGACGATTTGGTATACCTCGTCCTGCAATAATCATTCGTGCCTCTTCGTGTTCATTCGTGGTTCCCTTTATGCATCGCATAAAAAACTCACACTCGAGTGTGCTATGCCCATTTCTTTTGTCCGCAGATTACACAGATTCTCACAGATTAAAAACAGAAATAATCTGTGAAAATCTGCGTAACCTGTGGATAACAAGCTCGTGCGCTGCACAAAAAACTCACGTCTCATCGGTTTGAGGCAAAGCCTCGCTGGCAATGCGCATAAATATTTTTCTGAAAATACATTAAGAAGCTTTGCCGTAAGGCCAAAAGTTACGTTGGTTCGCATCGGTATCCCGGTGTTGCTATTTTCGATTATTGCAATCTGGTATGGCATCAGGCATATTTACGTTCGGCATTATTCATATTCACTCGAAGCTGATTTTATATTCTTCCGTTTGCATTATTTACATTTCCTTCGCTATTGGAAGAAATATTTTTTCGCTCTGTACCTATACCAAATGACACAAAGGACAAAGGTGCTTTGAAAATAATATTTTACTTATCTATCAGTATTGTTATTCTTGCTGTGGCATCCTCTAAATGCTCTGGCAATGAATCCCGGCGTACAAGACTATTTTCTCGATGGAAGGTTTCTTTTTATAACAACGTTGCTTGGGTTGGTTTGCAGGTACACATATATTTACTCGAGATCTATTTGGATTCCAATTGCTATACACTGGTTGACAGTAGTCGTATGGGTATTCTTCTTGGGTGGGAGGAACCTTATATTGGAATGAAGTATAACTTTGTGCATTGCAGTTTTTGTGAAACCCTCCCGGCGGGAGAGGAGGCGAATGCATTCGCCCCTCTCTCCCCAGTTCCCCCAGGTAGCCAAAGAAAGAAATCACGAGGTGAACATGAATACAGAAAAAGAGGAAGTAAAATCGCTTCTTGATAAGTTGCCGGATGAATGCACACTGGCCCGGCATGAACCCGCATGAATGATCCCCTCTATCTCTTCGGCCTCGTACCCTCGGCCACCGCAATCACCCCGGTAGGTGCCGGGGTCGATGGCACGCACCCATTGGAGCGGCTGGAGCTGAGGGATCTCACCGCCATTGTCAGCACCGTCTCCCGGCAGGAATTCGTCGGCCCCGAGGCCGAGGAACGCCTGCGGGATCTCGCCTGGGTAGGACCACGCGTCCTGCGTCACCAGGCGGTTATCCGCGACCTGATGGACCAGGGGCCGGTGGTCCCGGTACGCTTCGCTACCCTGTTCAGCGATGCCGAAGCCCTGCGCATGCGCATCGCCCGCCACCAAGCTACCCTGACGGCGTTTCTCGAACGGACCCGGGATCGGGCAGAATGGTCCGTAAAAGCCCTGTATGACCGCAAATCGGCCCTGGCGCACATCACCGAGCGGACCCTGACGGGAAGGGAAGCCAAGCTGGCGGCGTTAGCGCCGGGACGGCGCTATTTCGAGGAACAAAAGCTGCGCAAGGCGGTCGAGTCGGAGCTGAGCACGACCCTGGCTGAGGCGTGTCGGTGGCTGTACGAGCGGCTGGGCGAGACGGCCACTGATGCCTGCGAGGTTCGGCTCCAGGCGAAGGAGCAAAGCGGCCTGGCACTGGATATGGCGGCCAACTGGGCTTTCCTCATCGCCCGGTCCGCGCTGGATGGGTTCCAACAGAAGGTAGGCGAGCTATCGGGGAAAGGGAACCGTAGCGGTCTGCAGCTGCAGATGAGCGGACCCTGGCCGCCCTACAGCTTCTCACCCCGACTCGATGAGAGTTGAAAATGGCTGAGCCGCGGAACCGGTTACCGGTCACCAGCACAGATGCCATCAATGATCGATAACATTGAGCGAACAGGATCTTCACGGAAGAATCAGCCGCAAATCAACGCAAATAGCACAACGGGGTGAAGAGCCATCAACGATCATGAGCCGATTCTGACCGAGAAGAGCCATCAACGATCATGAGCCGATTCTGACCGATTTGCGTTCATTCGCGTTTGCCTTTGCAGCAAAAAAGAATTCCCAAATGTGCTTGAGGGATGAAAGTTCCCTCCCTTCGGTTCGGGATGACAATTTTCGCGCGGATTCGCGTGATTCGTAGTTTTTCCTCTTGTTTGCCGACCGGTAACGCTTAGAGGCCGTCTAAAAACCAACTTATTGATTTTTAATGAAAAATCAGATTTTCTGGTGGTATAATCACTGTGGGCACTTTTATTTCGGATTCCACTATGACTCCTGAAAAGACTCAATCTCCTATCAGGTACCCGAGCGACTCATTGATGAAGGGTGGGAAATTCTCCAGCCTATTTTCGCTGAGTTCGAACCCTGTACCACTGGACGCCCACGAACGACCGATCCTCGCGAAATCCTGAATGCGATTTTTTACCTGAATAAAGCCGGTTGTCCATGGCGCTACCTGCCAACAGACTTTCCCTCTTACCGGCTGGTTAACTATTACTATAACAAATGGGCGGACAATCGAACGTTGGAAAAAGTCAATACCGCGCTACGTCAGCATTTACGTGAAAAAAGTCGAAGCCCAGACCCGACGGCAGCCATCATTGACAGTCAAAGCGTCAAGGGAACCCCAGAATCCTACCTGGAATCGGGGTTCGATGGAGGCAAGCTCGTTAAAGGAAGAAAAAGCAATATCCTTGTCGACACAATGGATTGTCTGATTATTATTCGGGTGTTCGCAGCCAACGTATTTGATGGGAAAGCGGCTCGTCAGCTCATAACGGAGCTGTTCTCATTCCTTCATACCATCACAAAAATCTGGTCCGACAGTGGTTATTCCGGCCCGGAGCTTTCCGATTGGCTCTGGCATCCAATTCGGATGCCTGATCGAGGTCGGTAGAAAACAAACAGGGTTTCCCGGCCTCCACGTGTTACCTCGTCGATGGGCGGTTGAAAGAACCTTTGCTTGGCTAGTTCGAGCACGTCGATTAAGTAAAGATTACGAACGCAAGCCAACTTCGAGTGAAGCTCAGGTTTATTTCGCATCAAGTCGCTTGCTTCTCCGGCAGCTCTGTAATAACCAGACCCCTATAAAATGACCGTGGGGTATTTTCTAGTAACTTATGTCTTTTTAGACAGCCTCTTAACTTAATGACGTTGGGGCCGAACAGAGATGACATACGTCGCCGACAAGAGGGGAACAATGCTTGCGTATGCCGTCCTCAAGGCCGGCCGGCCATTCCGACTGCTGGCCACCCCCGGCCTGGGGGGCGCGGAGCTGGAGAACCGGGAAGTCGCCGGGTTGCAGGTGGTCTACTCCCGGCTCGCGTCGCAGCCGGCGGCGCCCGACCTCGAGCAATTGCGGGCTTTTTATGAAGTAATCGAGCGGCTCCACGCCCGCCACGACATTTTGCCCCTGCGTTGGGGGCAGTTCTTTCCGGACCCCCAGGCGTTGACACGGGCGATCACCATGGATTCGGAGCTGTATCTGAAACGGTTGGCGCGACTCGCAGGCGCGACGGAAATGGGCATCCGGTTCCTGCTGGCGGACGGGCAATCGAAACCGGAGAACATCTCTCGGCACCCTTCCAGCTCCCGTGGCCGCGCCTTCCTGGAGCGGCGCCGGGCCCGTTACGGGATGGATGCGGCTGGACAAGCGCAACAACGGCGGATCGAAGAGACCTGTCGCACCTCTTTCGCCGGCCTGTTCCATGACATCAGGAGCGAGACGGCGCAGGTGCCGGGGGCCGATTCCCAGGCCATGATCCTCGTCTCCTTCCTGATCCCGCGTACTCTAGTGGAAAGGTTCCGCCGAACTTACGCCGACCTGCGTCCGTTCGAGGGCGGGCGAATGCTGTTGACGGGTTCCTGGCCGCCGTTCAATTTTTCCGCTTGAGACCAATCCTGAATCACTTGGCGCGGCCTGCAGGGATAAAGATCCTTTCTGTGTCGAGGGTGTCGCAGAAACCCATCCACGGGGCCTAGCGCAGGCGTCCCCGCCTGTTATCGAAAAATGCAGGCGGGGACGCCTGCGTTACTTTTGCGACACCCTCGTGTCGGGGGCAGTCAATAGTGATAGCGGAGTTGGGCGAGGAACAGGGCGTCTTCTTCGCCCTTGCAGACCATCCGCTGTTCGTCATTGATGCGTCGTGACCAAGTACCCTAACAGTCCGTGCGTAATCTACCGATTTAAAAATGCGATTGCAGTGGGCACAGCTCCGGTGGGTGTGTACGCACCCACCCGATTGCCGATAATTTCCACTGGTTTATTGGTCCGAATTGGACTATTGTTTTTTGGAGTGGAGGCGAGGAATGTTCGGCGAACATCCGGACCGGATTCTCTCTACTTTGGGGCAAGGCGATATCGTCGCACAACCCGGCACAGACACCGCACACCGCACGCCGCACACCCGTCGCGAGTCGATCGGCAGGCGGGGTTCTGGAATCCCCGGGGTGGGAGGCGCGGGGCGCAACTTACCCCTTATCGGCGCGCATTTACCTCTGAACGGAGCTGACTCATGGCACAAGTAACCAAAAGTACCGACTCATCAAGTTTGGGCGAAGTCGTCGACCGCATCCTGGAGCGCGGCATCGTGATCGACGCCTGGGTCAAGGTATCCCTGGTAGGGATCGAGCTCTTGTCTATAGAGGCACGTGTCATCATCGCCTCGGTAGAGACCTATCTGAAGTACGCCGAGGCCGTCGGCCTGACCGCAACCGCAGCGGTGCCGGCTACAGCCTAGGCCCCGTCTCGCGGCGGTTGACCTGCCCGGCGAGCCGCGGTCCTCGCCGGGCGGTGAGTGTTTACATTGACGAGCCTATCGAGGAGCAAGGACATGAGTAAGCTGGTGGAAGGTGCGACCCACCTTGCCAAGCAGATCCATGGCGGCCACGTGGATCGCAAGCAGGATGTGCGGGAACGAAAGAGCCAGGAATGGAAACGCAAGTGCCGCATGGCGGAATGTCAGCACCGAATTTCCCACGACCGGGCGGTCGCCGCCAACCTCGCCCGCACCGAGCGCAACGCTTACATGGACCATATTCGCCGTCAGGCAACAGCCATTCGCAACGAGGGACAGGCGCTGCGGCAACGGGCGCGCGACCTTCGGGCCACGCGAACGATTCCCTTCGTGAATGATGTGCGTCGTCGGGTCCATACGGCGCTCAACAAGCTTTCCAATGACATGTCCGTCATACGCCAGCTCCTGTCCGACCCCGAGTACACGGCCCGCGTGGCCGAGGCTGTCGAGGCGGGGGAAAGCATTCCGGCACCCGCACCCGAATTCGCCCGGAGACTGCAGGCCCCCGAAGCTCCGGGGGGAGCGGGAGGAGCCCTGGAAGGCCTGGGTGGTGCCCTTGGAGGAGCAACCGGCGCCCTTGGGGGAGCAACTGACGCGGTCGGAGGCGCCCTTGGAGGGGTGCTTGGAGGAGTAACGGGCGCCCTTGGGGGAGTAACTGATACCGTCGGGGGTGTCGTCGGGGGAGCGACTGGCGCCCTTGGGGGAGTAACTGATACCGTTGGCGGTGTCGTCGGGGGAGCGACTGGCGCCCTTGGGGGAGTAA
>Ga0209782_1000257_pt1 | contig 21344 bp, 16 predicted proteins | sample WorMetmaBAHAMAS1_FD_187390 | JGI IMG/M metagenome (GOLD analysis project Ga0209782, IMG submission 187390) | Marine gutless worms symbiont microbial communities from Max Planck institute for Marine Microbiology, Germany - Inanidrilus... | ecosystem: Host-associated > Annelida > Digestive system...
ATATATATATATATACATCTCGCGCTTATGCTACAATGTCAGTGTCTGTCTGTCTGTCTGTGACGGAAGTGCATTGGCGCATTATAGCTAATTTACGTTTCAAATTCCGATCCAAATTTACCGCGCATTGTCGCGCGGAGAGGGGTCATCTCAACAACAACATATTGCGCTATGCTAGCCACTGCTAGGCCCTCTTGTATAAACTAGTCGGCTTATAGGGCCCATACAGAGTGTTCACATGCCATAATGGTTCACTTCACTTCGTTCTCGTCTGTGTACTGAATATGTCTATACTGACCGCGTTAGCCGGAAAGGCATTGGAGATGGACGGAGAAACCGTTCGTCTAGCTGTCTATAATTATATAGGGCCTATAGTTAGTTGCCCGTTTCACTCGATCGCTTTTGAATCGAATGAGCTTTGATATAAACATTGCACTTGTACGTCGTGACAGTAACTCTCGGGGTTACTTTCAAATCAATCCCCTAAGATGGGTAATTAGGGTTAGTCTAAGAGTTAGGGTGAGGGTGATGCGTGCAGCGTGGCAATGACGCCGTGAGAAGTCCAGCGCGCGTGTGGGCGTGATAATGCCGAATGGATCGGTCCAATGGAAGTTGCAGATTTGCTTTACTCTCTATTTTACACGCTCCATGAACGGTGAATCTGGCTGCGCAGCTTGTCCAGTGAGAACAGCAACAAGATTGTCTGAAATAATTTGAGAACAAGCGGTGTCGCCACCATAGTGGCAGAACCACTCAGAGTCGACGTTCACAATAGTTAAATTGTATTTGCCAGATGGCGCCAATGTGCAAGCCCACCTAATACACGCTTCATTGGGCCTAATCAGTTAGCCTACCGTTCCAAACGGCAGCTCGGTTCAGTCATTTTTTCATGGCCGATATACCACATTCCTGTTACACACTGCACCACCTCATTTTGTCCAAAAACTTGCCCTTGCCGGGCGGATCTGGACCCCATCCTTGGGTCCACAAACGGCATCTCGATCGAGTCAGCCATTTTCCATAATTCACAGTCGTTACCCTGCCAGTTGACTAACAGACGACAGACCTACAGAACAAACACGAACTCGACTGTCATCGGGTCCGGTGGCAAAGAATGAGTTCGATGTCAAAGAGTTCACTTCACTTTATTTGATCGAGAATACAGTTTCACGACGGTTCTCGGGCTATAGTTCGTTCCCGTTTATCGTGCTATACCCGACTGACCGGTGGCTGAGGTCGCGTCCTCCCACGAGGCCGTACCGCAGCCAGGGGCCAATCAGCGTGCAGCCAGGGGAAGCTATAGGGCAGCCGCCAATCCGCGCTACTGGCCCGGATTAGCGGTAGCTAGCGGTGGCGTCGGGGCGCGGTCCAACAGAGGTGATGGGAAGTCTCCGAAGTCAGTCCGTCCTCGTCGCTCGTTGGTCGGTAGTCTGAATTTTGAATCCAGGACGCCGTTCCACGGGTGGACGACGCCGTCGGGAGGCCTACGAGCCGCCGGGGACAACGGCGCGCTGCCCCCCGGCGACGGGGATGAAAATTGGGCCCGTGGGGTTGCTGGATTCTTCCCCCCCTTACATGACCATAAAGAACAGGCCGCTTACGCTACAGAGCGACGCGGCCTACACACTATCAGCATGGCGAACCTAGCGAAAAAAATTACTGGGGTAAGGTGAGGTCAGGCCAGGCCAGCGCGTCTAGAAAATTTGACATTTAAATTTACAAATGTTGTGCATTTTGACTGCTAGGGCCTACCAAAGAGCTTAGTACTATAGCTGATGACTAAATGTATTCAGAGCCGGGGATCGGGTAAGAAAATATGGGGCATGTCCCCCCTCCTTGAAGGAAGTGGGGTGGCCACCGCCGGTCCTCCGGTTCTGATTCCTACGACCAACACGAGAGCGGTGTTGCTGCGATGTAGGTGTTCAGGGACCGAGTATCCTCCGATAGACCGATATGCAGCTGCAGCGAGTTTCGGCGAAGTCGATCGCCCTGCTCGGTTCCAACACAAAGTAAACTGGGCCTAGTTTGTATAGACGGGATGGCGAAATTAGCAGGACAGGACATTACAGGACAAAGCATTCCAGGACTGGATATGGGAGGAGTCCTCCCGTATCCAGTCCTGCAATGTGAGAACTCAAATACCTATAACATGAAGATTTTGCGGAGAGCAACATACAACAGATCAAAGACGTGACAGCTCGACGACGCCATGCAGTTTCTATCGCGGTCTCGCTGACGCAGGCGACAGTGGAACAGTGCAAGCGACGAGCAACTGCTGCAATCAGCGACTGAATTGTATTTTGACGCTACGTTTAATTAAAGTGGTTCCGAATTTATATCTCCAGCTATTCACGATGTTTGTGCCGCTCGGAGACGGCTCCTTCCCAGTCTATACGCTTTGATGTCATGCAAGACAAAGGCACTGTATCGCGTACTGTGTTCAAAAAGGTTCACGACCTCACGCCCAGTTCATCGACGTCTATACGTCCGCTGACGCCTCCATCCATGTCTGCACCAGCATCAGCACCAATGATAGAATGTGAAGCGTGTCTCGTGGCCAAGGCCGGAAACCTAGGGGGGACAGCGGGGGACAGTCGCCCCAACTTTTAGGGTGGGGAATCCACCCAACAATTCCTGAGGTCAGTGGGGAGGTTGTAGTCACGGTAGGCTAAGTCAAGCGTAATCAATATGCAGAAACTATATTAAGCTAATTATTACCTTTCGAAATTCGAGCTGACTATTTTGTCGTTTTATTATTATCACAGGCGGTGCAGTTGCGCAGCCCTGTGTTAACAGCCATTGGTTTAGTCAATGGGAACCCTCTATTTTTGACCCCCTACAGAATCGACGTCCCTTAACTTATCGCTAAAAATTTGTCACAGGTGGTCACGTCCACGACTTCTACAGCTGCAAAATTTGGTGGAAATCCGTCCATCGGGGGCTTCTGGGCAAATAGGTGAAATATAACTGAAATTTATTTTATTTTTACCCCTTTTTAAGCAACTCACCTACAGGTCAGACCGCTCGCCACATTTTCATGCTTTATGGCTCAAATGACGCGAACTCATGCAAGGGTGTGCCTTTTTGGCTTTGATTGATATTGCAGCCCATTTAGGGGATCAAATTGCCCCAAAAAACAATTTTGGGGGCGTGGATAGTCATTTTCCAGCCAAATGTGCCAAATATTGAAATGTTCATATTATAAAAACTACTGCATCGATCATAACCAAATTTTTCAGAATGATAGAGACCCACAAGTACTCACTGTGGGTGGTCCAAATATGCTCCAAACAAATCCAAGATGGCGGATGGCCGCCATCATGAAAAATTGAAAAATCTTAATATCTTCGCAACCGATTGACCAATTTTGACGAAATTTTACATGCTCATGAGTCTCGTTCCTCTGGACCCCGTCAGCCAAAAAAATTGGTGATTTTAAAAATCAACGATAACGGCGGCAGCCATCTTGAAAATTCGAAAAAATTGCAAAATCTCTGCTATGGATAGACTAGTTTCGAGAAAATTTGGCATGGTGATGTACCTCGATAACCAGACTTCGTAAGCATATAAAATTCAAAGCTTTTAAAATTTCAACATGGTGGCCAATGGCCATCTGGAAAATAAAGAAACATGATATCTCTAAAATCATTTGCACCTATTTCAGCAGAATTTTAGTGTGCTGATGCATAATTGTCCTCCCTAGTCTAAGTGCTATAAAATGTACTGTAATTGATAATAAAACAGCAAATATAAATGATAAATACTGCAGTTTCTCAATTATGTTAACAGCCATGGATCAAAAACAGCAAAAATCCTAAAAAGGTGATATTACTCAGCATCACTTTGACAGTTAGACGACGTGATGGTGGGTAGTATCACCTTTTATGATTTTTGCTGTTTTTGATCCATGGCTGTTGACACAATAGATAAACTGGAGTTTTTATCATATTAGTAGTAGTACTATGCTAAGCCTAGTATTATGAGCTTGGTATGAAGATATTGGTTCTGTGTAAAGAGAAAAAGCAAAATCTAGTGTCCTTTGCCGTCAGTTTAACTGGACAAGCTTTCAGAATTATATCTTTATAAAAACAAGCTATTTGAGCAAAAATATGCAAGGTTCTTTCAGTATTTTGGCACAAAGCATTTTGCTGCAGCGTCCCCCAAAAACTCAATTTTTTTTGGGGGGGGGGATTTCCCGGTGCTTTGCGGTGATTCTGTACCCTCCAACATTAACTGCAGGTTTCCGCCCTTGCTCGTGGCACCACGTGAACGTTTCGCATTGGTGTCGTGTGGCCATGCGCACGTCTGCAAGAGCTGCGTAGTCAGGGGCAGTGTTGGATGCTGGATGCCCGGTGTGTAGCTGGCATCCATTACCATGGTATGAACAAATAAGAGGGCCTAGCAGTGGCTAGCATAGCGCGAGATGACCCCTCCCCTCTTCCCGGTATGCACCGCGACCACAATGAACTTCTGTCAAGACAGACAGACGGACATTGACATTGTAGCATAAGCGCAAGATGTATAGGCCCTGTATTACATCTCACACTAAAAACTGTTCATCAGTAAGTGATACGTTTGATCTCATATTTACGTGCATATTACTCTGCTCTTAGCAGCAGCATATCAGATATTATTATAGTATTAATCTTCTATCACAGATGTATTTAAAGCTATTCATGCACTGTCCTTCATTGTCTTGTCCTGCAATTTCAGACCACCCGTAACAATGTCGTGCCAGTGCAGTGCAGTGTCCGAGCGTGTGTGGTGGTGGCGTGGCCTGGTCAGGTCAGTCCGTCTGAGTGTTGTGTGGTCAGCCAGCATGGCTGTGTGTACAGGCTACTGTTCACAGACCAGTAGGCCTACGTGGCCAGTGCTAGCCCAGCCCAGTGCGCTGGTCGGTCGGTCGGTCGGTGCGTGCGAGTAGGTGGGTGGGTGGGTGAGACGGACGCCGGGCCAGCCAGCCAGCCAGCGACCGACTGAGTGAGCTCAGTTTCGATCATTGCCGTGCCGTGTCGTGTCGTGCATATCGAACTGTGTGTGTGTGTGGGCGGCCCGCCTGCCGGCCTGCCTGGTGGTCTGGCTGTCAACGTGCGTATCTCTCTGTCTCCGTGTCTATGTGTCATACATCTGGACCGGACTGGTGGCCGCCTGCCGTGCACTGCACTGCAGTGTAGCCTCCACAACACGTGCTCTCACGCCGACCTCGCTGGTAAGTAGGCCTACGTCTATAGGCTTTGTCACTCACGTTCTGTTTGTCGGACCTGTGGACTGACTGACTGACCGCACCTGCAGGCCTAGTTTGATGTCTGGCGTCCAGGTAGGACCAGTGTGGTATCATACCGTCGTCCGTAGTCGTGTTACCATGTCATCCGCTGTCTTCAGAAGTTCTGAGTAGGCTGCTGTGTGTCAGCTTTTGCTTTGGCTCAACCGCTCAAGTGCTGAATTCCATTCAGCCCTCTTCCATTTGTTGTGGATCTGTTTTAGAACAATTTGTCCACTAATCAACAACAAATCGACTTCGCGCCTTTTTACGTCACGCTGAAATCTGTTTCCAGTGAAATCACTGACAGCGGTAGCCCGTGCACGACCTCGCGTGCTACCATCGGTCGAATGAGAAATAGAAAAAATTAAACTAGAAATGCGTGGCAAAGCCTAGCGTATAGCCAGCCATCTGGCAAACGTCCAAAGAACCCACGTAGTATCAGTTTACCTTCATTATGGCAACATTATTTGGTTGCCATGGCAACGTCCCTTGACAAATTAGAAGGTACAGATCTATCATCTGCACGTAAAGCGCTTTCATATGGTTAAAATATTGCGAAAATCCGTCCAGTATCTCCTGAAATAAGCCGTGGAACAGGGGTGTTGTCCCCCCCAGGACCAGGAATCATTCTCCCCTGGCGCAGGGGGTCTACCGTCCCCAAGCGAGGTCCCCCCCCAGAAAGTGACAATACAAAAGATCTAAATGCAAATTCTAAGTAGAAATGTAACGAGATGAGGTAAAATCAACCAAAAAGGATGATGATCGAGGTCAGACCGACAGCATTAACCCTTGATCTTGACTTTCAATCCCAGGAGGGCTGTATGGCATGACCCATACAGAGGCAAAAGGTTACGGTCGAAGGTCACTTGGTTCAATAGTTAGAGTGGAAACAGACAGACGGATACGATTGCATTAGGCCTATCTCTCGTGCTGACGCAGCCGGTAATAAAGTCCTTCATAACCATGCAGCTACGCAGTTATAGATAGACATGTAGCCGACATGGGCTTTCATCATATGAACTGACCATTATGAACTCACTAGAGAGGGCACGAAAGGGCGATGAAGGAGGGAGATTCTAGCTGCAGCAGCTGTGCAACAGATGTCTGCTGATGGCCGCTTGCAGTGAGTCTACGGCATCATGCCCTGATGGCCGTCAATTCTGCTGTCACTAGTTATATCTCCCCTCCGTGGTCGACACTCACTGGCGTTGAACTGCTATACTCCATGGCCAGGCAACAACGGTGTATCTGCATTGAGGATCATCGCTGTGCACTGTGTCACAAGTGGGCATATGCTAGACACGCATTACGTACTTGGGCGTGCAAGACAAACAGTTGGTGTTTCATTCCCAATTTCAGCTTGTTGGGTAGATATGATAAACCGCCAAAATACCGATATTTTGATTAAATTTTGAACTTCATTGGTTCCTCTGCCCACCCTTTCGCAATTGAGTGCCAATATCTTGACTGCAGTCGACATAATGGTGCATTCACACACACGCTGCGCTTGGACGGGATGGGATGCGCTGGTAATTTTCAGTGGAGGCGACACATTGAGTTACCAGCGCAGCCCATCCCATCGCATCCCAGCGCAGCGTGTGTGTGAATGCACCATAATCCTGACCAATATTATGATGAAGTTGGTTTGCAGTGTATACAGACACAGCAGATGAACAGAATACAACAACAGATTCTCGTAATTTCTTAGAGAGTTTAATAAGCTTCTTCCTACTTTCTTGTAGATTTTTATGAAACGTCAGTAAAGAAAAGTTGCGAATGTTCTTTATTTGTTTGGGACATATGATATGGTTACGGTGTATACTGCATATGTACTTTGTGCTGAAACAGTTAATACCTTTAAAAATAGATTAGATAAACATTGGTCAGACCAGGAGGTGTTATTTGATTATAACGCAGTTATAATGGCGTTGGAAACCGCAGTATTATGTTAAAAGATTAATCTTATTAACACTTGTTATCTTAAAAGTATTTCTCGGATATAGACGCCTTTAGAGGCCTGTTTCCGTTACCTCTACAGTAGTACAGGGTGCGCCAATAAAAAACAGTCCCTTAGGAAAATTCATTATCTCAGTTATTCTAATGGATTTTTTCACCAAATTTGCAGCTTTTATAGAGGAGGATTCAGGCCACATACACAGCAAATTTTGTTACAATATTTGCTATGGTTTAAAATTTACAACTATTTGAGCTTAAAAGTACAATTTTCTTAGTGAACCAGTAACTTAACTGCAATTCTGATGTAAAAATAACAGAAAATGCACCATATGGATGTGCCAATGGATTATCATGTGTGAAATACTATGCTGGGACACTATCAAAGATACATGACAAAGCTAGCCAATGTGATGCCGAGCTGAAAGACCGTTTTGTCCACAATAAAGAATGATTTGCTTCACGAGTTCATTGATAAGAAATTTGTATCATTTTGCAACAGATTTCGATTGTATGTTGCTGCAACTGCTGGGCACTGACAGTGAGAACAGTCTGTTTAACTACAGAGTGAGCTATAGGCATCTGACATTTATGATTGAAACATTTAACTGTTGATGAAAAGCTGTGAAACATTTGATTTGTTAATCATGCATATTTAATGTGCAACTGCATGTTCACTTGAAAAAGTGAACTTTAAAGTTTAAACTGCTGTATCTGAGGAACTATATAAGTTATTTTAATAAAATTTGCAGTATATGTTGTGTGAATACTCACATACAAAGTCTGAAAGTTTGGCTCAAATCCGTACTGTCATTGCTGAAATACAGCATTTTTTCTAAGGAATTGTTTTTTATTGGCGCACCCTGTATGTGATGTGATGATGATGTATAGGCAACGGCGCTGACTGAACGGATGCGTGAGAAATCCGGTTTCAGTCAACAAGCGTCTTTTGACATTTTCAACAGTGGAACAGCTAGTGGTAAAAGGGTTTGACGAAAGGCCGCATCACAAGGGGCGGATTTTTCACGCGGGAAATTTTAATTTGATACCCGACTGCGACAGCGAATCAGAATGCTGGTTGGCCTTGTGTGAGGGACTCTTGAAGTCATCACTCTAAAAATTCCGTTTCCTGTTGGAAATCTGTACCCTGTCTGTTATTACATGCATGTTCCTTGGACGGACGCGAGTCAACACCCGAGCGACCCGACAGTCCCCCACAGTCCAGACGGCATCTTGGTTGCTTCAGCCCTTCTGCACGTTACCAACAGACACACAAACAGACAACCGCAGGTATAGGTTACGTTAAAATCGGCGACTTTCGACAAACAACTTGCCGTATATCTCGAAAACGGCACAACAAGAAGCGCATGAGTTCTATTAATTGAAGGCAAATAGGAAGTCATCATCGCCGTGTTGAATGGTGACATTGCTGATGGCCTTCAGTACGTAACCCTAACCACCCCAAACCAGCGACGCTGTAGTATACAACTATATTAGTGCATGAGACATGATACATGATGATGTGTGCAGTGAAATGACGTGACATGATGCTTGACGACACGTCGTCAGCCGTCACGTCGTCTCGTGACATGATTGAGACGCCGAGCAGTGACGTCGGTGATGACGTGATGCGTGACGTCAGTGGGTCAGCTGGTGGTGAGTTGGAGGTTGCGGTGCCGGTGAGGCCGAGGTCCGTGTGTCGAGTGTGCTCTGACGATGCAGCAGGAATGTACTTCGGAGCACTCGTCTGTGTGCCTTGCAAGGTCACCTCGTAACTTATACTCTCTGTCCCCGCTAGGGCAGCCGAGTATTGTGTTGAGCGTGTTTGTCTGTCTGTCTGTCGGTGGGTCTGACTGAGCGCGAACATATCTCAAAAACCGTCTGTCCGTACCGACTAAACTTCTGTGCATAGGCCTAGTGCCAGTGGCCGTGGTTCTGTCCACAGAGTTAAATATTCTATCTAGAGTCAATACGTCCAATTAGAACAGCAGAAGATTTTGAGGCCTCGCTTTGCTTCGCTAAGCTACATGGCCGCCGGTCGAGTGACGTCATTTTTTTACGTCATTTTGTTGAAGTAAGTAAGTAAGCCGTCATCTTGCTGTCAGTTTACTATGTTCGTTGTTATTTAGTAGCTTGTGGCCATGTTTTGCCGGTGCGTACGATGGCTTCGGCTTGGCTGGCCAGCACGCGGGCCGTGGTTCTGTCCTCTGATTGCGCTGTAATACGCTTATGTACTTCCGGTATGTGGATGACGTCATGCTTTCATATGGACTCAGTGGCGACGTGTCGCTACCGCAGCAGTATCACTGCAGCGTCTTACACGGTCAACGACTCTGCATTGTGGTAGGGACCTACTGGTTGCGTCTGCGTGTCACAGACGACGGAGGCCGCCAAGACTAGACGAGTCCTTCGTGCAGGGGGTGCCTGGAGCAGAGTCTGCAGTGCACCGTTGCCTTGTTTCAGTTTTGTTTAAACCGCTTTCTTTTCCTTGAACAAGAAGCATTTGAAAAAATGTTGGGCCCATTCGCCACTGCGAGCCGCCGCACGCCGCATTGCCATTCAATGGTGTCGCTACTGTCACGTCGCACGCCGCCTGCGCATCGATGTCTACAACAACAACGACGACGACAATGACAACGAGTGACAGAGGGGACCGCTATGTCCCCATGGAATGGGCCCAAAGATAAGTTGACAAGCTTTGAAGATCAAGGTTGTAGCACGTGGGGTATATGCTGTGCGGCCGTGTTGAGTGTAAACTGCGTGTGTATGTTTAGACGTTCTTCCTGCGCTATGCTGGCGACGGTGACAAGTTTAAATGCAAGTATTCTGGTCGGTGTGAGGTGACAGTGGCGACGCGCACGCACTGCAAGAGTTGTCGATATGAGAAGTGTCTGCGAGTCGGCATGCGGCGTCGTGGTATGCCGTGGCATTATATACAGCATTCTGTTCAGTCTATAGCGCTGCTGCTGCTGGGCTCTTGTCACAATGCCGCCGGCTGTAGCATTGCGACAGCTGCTTTGTATCACTCTCATCCGTCTTCCACTTCCCTACCGCATTATAACTCTCCCAGCGCAAAAGCTCACTCCATTATTGTACACGAAAGAACCTTAGCAGTCCCGCAGTGACATTATAACATGCGTTTGCTAGTAGGCCTATGGTTTATGGCAGAGTTGTCCACGGGTCAACCCGACCCGCCACTTGAGTCACAATTTCTTCGTTACTTGCTGTTCACATATAATATTTACAAGTATAATTTAATTTAAATAAAGTAAATGACATAAATAACCAGTCAAAATGAAACTGTCAAATGATATCAAAGTGTTTGTCTGCAGCTCAGGGTGGTGGAAAGTACATCGGTGATTGTCCACAAGTGAATAGGTAATTAGGCCTAACTGAATATAATCTGAAAATTATTTTATGTAGGCGGGAAATCCAACTTGTCGGGTCTTTAGTTGAAAAGTTCAACTGTGAGTGATTCTCAGTGAGTCTGCTGGCTTAGGCAGACGAGGCATATGACTAGGCTAGGTCAGGTTAAGAAATTGGAGCCGTGGACAACTGTGTGGAGACGTGGGAATCAATGCAATTACTGAATTACAGCAGTCTATGCCCTGGCCATAAACCAGAGATTCTTGCTTATGGGCCTTGATACCAACGTCAATATTCCAAGATTCAGTGTGCATCTCGGACATTCAAAATTCAAACCAGGGATGTTATGACATGGCTTTAAGGCTAATTGTTTTGGCCTAAAGGTCATGGCCTTGGCCTTGCCACTCTACCCTTGGCCTTGTGTGTCCTTGCAAGTCTAACGTCGTTATCAACTTGAAAGCTATAACTCTATTTCGCCTAGTTGATGATTAACGCTCATGACTGCATTGTAAGTCATGGCTGAATAACTGGTGCATTGCTGCCACTTGGAGGCCACCTCGCATTAACAGATTGACAAACATACAGCATAGTTTGACTGTGATGTGGCCTTGGCCAGGCCTTGGCGTTGAGACATGTGGCCTTGTTAACATCCCTGATTCAAACAGTGCAAGATGTTTTTCTAGTCCTTATAGTAGTAATCTATTATGTTAGTGGGCACACGCCTGCATGGTTCGTCGACTGCACGCACACAGAATGACGTTGTTGAAGGCATTCAACACTGTCGGTCGGTGTAACCGGGGGTACATGTACATTAGTCCACATGCTGCGATAACTTAGATGGCTCATCTTTTATTGAACTGCTCTGTACCTGCACTTGCCATTATGACTCAACTGTCTGTGTGTCTGTCTGCCTGTCTGTTTTCCTGCATGCCGGTAACTGGAAAGTAAATAGACCTAGACACAGTACCACTCTCCTATCACTATGTTCTTTTTTTCTCCTATATTTAATATTATTTTCTCTTCTGGCCCATTTCAGTTGCTGCAGTGCATAAGAAACTTTAGCGTTGGAAGACATTACTGTGCTTCTTGTATATGAATACAAGCATGCTGAAATGCTGAGTATATTGAAGGCCACACATTTGGTTGAAAGTCGGGAAGCAAAACATAAATTATTCTCCCATAAGTTCAGACTTGGGGACAACCTGCTGTCACTATTGCTATGTTTATGTGTTTTCATTATTTTTCCTCTTTCAGTATGTGTTTTTTCATTAGTTACTTAGTACACCATGATCAGTAAAAAGTAGTACATTTCTATTTTTTGAACTTATCTTTACAACTGTCGTTTTGATTTTTTTTACATTTTCGGTGTAACATTGAGGAATAATCTGCCCGTCATACTGTCCCAAAGATAATTGACTGAAAATAAATACACTTTGCAGTTTGAAACACAAAATGTGTAGCATACTGTCAGAAGGGGTGTTGATCCCTATGGGACAGGGGGACATGTCCCCCAATATTTATGAAGGGGGACGTCCATGGTAATGTCCCCCAAATATTTTAGGTTTATTTTATCCAGTAACAGCAACAACTGTTGTTTGTTGTATTCTAATGCAAATATTATGTGTAGTTTCTCAAAAAAGCTTCAGCTTCTGGGGGACTTCGCCCTCAGACCTCCTACCAGGGCTCTGCCCCTGAACCCCGCTGGGGGTCTTCCATTCCCCAGACCCTCAGTCTTCTTTTATGTCCCCCCTATATTCCTGTGAGATCGGCACTTTTGACTGTCAGCAATATAAGACATACAAACTACTGTTAAGTTTTAGTTAATCAGCTGGAGTTCTGCCTTAAATGATGTGCTCTCGGTATCCATTTCATGCAGAAACAAAGTTGTAAGATGTTTATGCCATTATTTAGAATGCCGACCGGGCTATATATTTTTTATCACACTGTCACTCTGCTGCTGATCCATCTTAGCGCATTCATTGGGGATGCACTGCTTGCTTACCTTCTTTAGAAAATGGCGTGTTTAAAGTAACATCATTGAACAAAGAATATTTAACCAATATATATTATGAAGTTTTCATCAAAAATTGATTATCTTCAGTTAACCTATTCACTTAGGGACAATCACTGAATGTTTAAATAATAAAGTTTGTCCAAAAGCTGTGAAAGATATATGAAAGAACAGACGTATTACTTTTTTTCTTGAATGTGATGTATAGTAAGCATTTTATTTCATAAAGTGAGAGTGCAAACAGCAAGCACACTTATACTTATTTTATGTGTTGTATTAACAGTGAGACCAGCCCAGGTTGAAATCACTGATGGGCAGCAGATGTGTGCTATTTGTTCTGATGTTGGAAATGGGATCCATTTTGGCGTTGTCACTTGTGAAGGTTGCAAGGTAAGATTATTTGAACTCATACTTCTTGAAATTGAATTATCAGTGAATTTGTGAACACTTACATACTTCAAAATTCACCACAGAAACATCAGCAATCTTTGTTTATTTTGAGTCGGATATGGTGTTTGGAAAGCTTTATGAGATGGCGGAAAATGGGCTGTTGGTCACTCTAAAACAAAACAAGTGTATTAAGCCCTATGCAATAGTGCTGGCCATGTTGATGCTGCTCCCTGGTGAGTCAGTTTGAGTATGTCAGACAGACAGACACCATGCCAATGCTTTACATTTACTGCTGTGGATGAAGGCAGCATAAAAAGGAGTCAGTAATTTGATCCATGACTTTGGCAAATAAACTGATTTTGAAAATTTTTTCATCCTGATACTTAGCAGGAAATTTGTAGAGTCTAACACCATCCCGACCATTATGCAGACTCTGTTCCCAGTACCTCTTGCATGAAGGACTAGTCTACTCTTTGTGCCCCCATTATCTAGGAGAGGATGCGACCTATACCACACAGCAAGGGTGTTACATGACACTGCTGTGATGCTGCTGTAGTAGCAACATTGATATGGTGGACACCATTTGTCCACTGAAAACATGACGTCATCGACAGAACTGGTCAACTGGAAGTATATAACATAACTGCATCTCTGAAGAGAACTGATTGTGGCCACAGGCAACATATACACATAATTTTATGAAGATGGAATGTGTGGTGCTGCTGTTAGAAGTGCATTGTTCACAGACAGACATATGTTACAGACAGACATACTTATAGCAACACTTTGGTGTTATAAGTATGTCTGTTACTCATAGCAGAGTAATCAGTTACTCATGGCAGAGTAATTGCACATGCCATTAGCAAACCATGTGCAATATGTGGTACCTGGTTTTTTATCACCCGTATGTCATTTGTGGTTCTTTATTCATTGAATGTGTGCTAAGTTTGCCATGTAGTGTATTTGATTCTAAACATATGTATTGCAAAATGTAAAAAATGGGGTTAGGATGTTAGGTCACTCAAGATTGCTGGAAATAGCATCCTTTGGTAGAGTGTATATGAGTTCCTTTTAGCCTTCTGTTATAACTGTGTCCCTGTCCTGCATCATTTTTGAGATATAGGGAGTATTGGTCAAAAATTTCAGATTATAACATACCTCACTTGCATTTGGTACCTCATAGGGGGTGACCAACGACCGTAGTCAAATTTTTCCAAGATCTTTGGTGTTATAAAACTGGATTTACTAGTATTAACTTGTGACAGCTGGACAGACAGACAGCCAGATGATCAGACAACAGCTTTGGCAGCAGCATATGTCATGCAGACTGCAGTACTTATGCTACTAGCATCATGTGGTAAAAACTAAAGTGTACAGTGGTTTTTGTTTTGTGATGACAGAAGTTTTTCCGTCGTGGATTGGTTGAGTACATGTCATACCGGTGCAAGAATGATGGCTGTTGTCTGATCAATCCGCAGACTCGCAATCTTTGTCGGTTTTGCCGCTACCAGAAGTGCATTGCTGCTGGAATGTCTAGAAATGGTAATATAATTGTCCATGTGTAAAATATGACTAGGCAAGCATCCTATTTGTTATGTGACAAAATAATTAACTACAGTTCAATTCATGAAGTTACTAGGTACCATAATTCAAAAGACTCTGCTAAAGTGTCAGAGCTATGACCAGTATGCCCACTTTTTGCTTGTCTTGGCCAATCTCTGTCCTGCCCAGTTTTGAGCTAAAACTTTAAGTATTGTGATAGTGTAATGGTTGCATGTTTGAAAATGTGTAAAAATTAGTTCAATTTGAGTCAAGCATTATTGGACTTAAAAAAAGCTTGGTCTTGAGGCATCTTGAGGTATTGTTCTTGTGCTTGAAAAACATTTGGTTTACATCTTTGGTTACAATCATATTGACGTAACCTAGATTTCAACATTTTTGTCTTGCATGAATTGATGGATATCTTCACCATATGTTTTTAAGATGTTTTACGGCATTGACAATGGTTTACTGGCAATGCAGTGGTTGATGTTAAAAATCAATAAGCGATAATTTGGTAATGATATGATGTCACAATAGTACATGGATTTTTTTTAATTTAAAGGTGCCACCCTCCCAAAAATGGTTGGAAAGTGCTGCTGTAGTTTGTAATGCCATTACTAACATGGAATTTTGCCAAGAAGCATACGTAGGCGATCTTGCGCTTTATAAATATACTCTTAATAATAATAATAATAATAATATTATTATTATTTCTACTTTTATTTCTTTTAGTTTCATAAATGGTCTTCTGTCCCTCAGATTGGCTTGTTATCAAAGGGGTCAATTTGCTGAGTCCATTTTTATCTGGTTTGCCCAGTTTCGAGATACTGCCATTGACTATGGATAGAAAAGATAATAATGAGACATTTCCAGCAGTGCTGTTGACTCAGCATTCTTCCAGTAGAATAGATTGTGCTTTATTGTCATCGCATACAGATGTTTGCTTAACATTTTAATGGCTAGGCTTACAATCTACAATCTTACAATCTCAACTATGTACAAACAGGGACAACACTAAGGAACTTCAAATTACATTAGTTGTTGTAATGTTTGCAAAACTTGGAAAGTCATTGAAGAATTCAGACTTGGAATGATTGTAAATACAGATTGAAGGGATTTAAAGTGTTTGTGTTTAAATTATAGTTATTTTATCAGCAAGGATTTTAGTTGGTTAAAAAAATTATTAAATGACAAATTTTAATCAGTTAATATTTATATATTGATGTTTATCACATTTATATCTTGTTTTAAAAAAGTGAAAGAATATTGAAAATTTTCTGTATTAGCCAAAGTTATGAGCCACAATAAAATGGATTGTTAATTTGTCATCCTTTTAAACATGATGACTTTGTGGAAATGTTTCAGAACTTTTTTGTCACTCAACTTGATAAGTTAATGCCACATGCAAACCATTAGCTGTTGTCATTCAGTTTTGAACTGTTTAGGCTTGTTTTACGATATAACTGTCAGGAACAAGTTTCCAACATTCTGCAACCAAAAACTTGTAAAACTGTAGACATTTAAACTGCTAAAATTGTAGAAACTTCTTCATTTATGTTATTGACAGTACACTGCTCTGCATTGCACGACACATTTACCTACCATATGGTGTATGGATGGAGAAGTAGAACGATTTATGGTGATTTTTGTATAAATATTATTGAAATTAGTTAAAACTTAAAGTGTGTCTAAAGTGAAAGTCTGGTATTTAATATATGATGACGACAATGTGTGATGTTGTGGGTCTAGCTATACAGATGGGTCGACCTACAAAATACACTGCATCAGGAGCCAGCTGTAGTCTTACCAGTGGCATTAGCCGTGAAATAAGTGCTGCTAATAGCAACATCAACACCAGTAGCATGAGTCATCTAGGTTGTGTAATAACTCCTTGGTATCAGGTGCCACATTGGAAGTCACTGTTACAGCAGCATTTGCTTATACATCATCCGTCAATGCATGCTGCAGATGCGGTGAATCCATGGCTTGTGATGCCACCGGAAGTGTCTTTGTCACCTGACTCCACTGTCAGGGATATGGAACAGACTTCAAATGAGACTGAATCTGTTACAAATTATCAACTCGATGCTCTTGATCTCTGTCAGAAGTCTGCTGCTTCAGCTGTTGTTCCGATTAGAATTAGTCCAATGCCATTGTTGCCGGCAAACATGTCAACATCTAATGTCACTGTTACTGATTGTTCAACTGAAAACTGTGCACGGTCATCGCATACAGAGCTAGCAAGACATTGGTCGCACAATAGTAGCACATCATCCATCATTGCACAAATGGACCACTCCATGTCAGACCCGGTACTGAACTTGTCTGTGAAATCATTGGAACTATGTCGTGAGAAGTCTTCACGCAGTGCCGCTGCCACATTCTCACATACAGACAGTGATAGCGACTCGTCAGGTTGCATGTTCTACTTTGTTAGTTGTGTAGACTTGATATGCCAGTTGTTCTTATCAGGAACTACACTGTGCCCACAAAAGATGAGGACAGTAGATTTTTTACAATAAATTTGGCAAATTTAACGCTATATTTATAATTTTTGTCAGGTAGGTGCGGTACACTGTTAGGACATCAACTGTGTAAAATATTTCCACCACACCCATTTTGTTTCACTGCTTTACCGTGTAAAGTAACGTTTGCAAAAATTTCATTTTTTTGTCATACTGGACAGTCGAAAAAAAAATTAAAAGTCTTTCTTGATGATGTTATGTACAGAAGAGTGAGAAATTTGTGCTTTATGTGCTATCTGTATGACAGAATAATGGCTGTATGGGCGGTCTTTTTGACTGTGCACAGACTCGATGTTTATAGCATTATACATTGACCATGGTCAGCCACTACCAGTAAGGCATTCAACGCAACCAAATTTGTCGATCTTTTTCCAGCACATGATTTAAACTGCCACAAGACCATTACTTGTTTGGATATTCTTGAAAAGACTCACATGCAGTATACTGTTTTTCTTCTCAGAGTACTTTAATGTTTATCATCAACAGAAAACAGCATTGTGTTTATCATTATCAACAACAACCCAACATCACAAATTATTACATCATCACAAAGTAAGAACGGCTCGGATGTGATGGTTAAATTTAATAATCGAGTTGGCAACTGTCAGCATAATTTATGTGCAAAAAATTGTAAAAATAAAAATAACCATACAAAAGTTACGACGAGAAGGCTACTTGCCTCTTTTTTGTGGACACGGTGTAGTTTCAGTTCAGAAATCATATGGTAAAAGTGTTCATCAGTAACTGTTATCGAAGTGATCACAATGTCCTCGGTTAGCTAACACACTAGCCTTCAGTTGCTTGAAAAGACCTTCACAACTTTAACAATGGATTTCTGCAGCAAGGCAGTTCAGATCTGCTGCAGTGCATCCTTTAACTCGGGAATTGTTTTGGGTGTTTGTGGCTATTACAAGCAGCAAAGGTGTGGATTAATCTAACGACGTAACCATGACATAACTTCTGTGAAGATGCTAATCTGCATTTTTATTATTCTGTGAATGTTCGAGATCCAACAGCAATGCTAAAAATTAGAAAGTGTAAAAATAGGGGTACTCGTAAAAATGGACCCCAAATTCATTAAATTTTAACGTAAGCTCCCCAAATTTGGTACACATGTGGATATAAACTGCCTACTATTGAGCAAAATTTTGCTCAAAAAGGCTTAGCATAAGCCAAGATATTGTTAAAAGCTTTGGGGGGTTACTTTTTTTGACTCACCCTGTAGATTTTGTTTGCCATTTTGTAAGTAGTATCAGTGGACTTCAAGACTGCCAAAAATGAATTTGTGCCATCAGTTCTCCATTATTGTTCAAGCGATCCTACCAGTGGGGGTATAGAATAATGATCATTAATAGACATTATTGTTTTAAATTTTTCTGCCAGTTAAGAATTCTGTTGAAAATCTAGTTGAACATTTTAAATTTTGCTCCTTGTAAAAATCAGGGATGGTTCCCCAAAACTAAGACCTGCATAAGCCAGTAGCACCTATACTACATATATCAATAACAACTTTGCCAATCTCCAGTGGCAGATCTCTGATCAGTTTAGCATAAAAACCACAAAAATGCCAGTTGACGCCATTGTAAAATTTCGTTTTTTGCTTCCCCCAAAAACATTGGGAGGATCTCCTCCAAAACTAAGACCTGGAGTGACAACTAGCACCTACAAGACATATATCCATAGCAGTTTCCCAGATCTCTGTTGACACTTTTCGGAGATTAGACACTTAAACATGGACAACTAGAGATGCGTACCAATGTGAGCGACGAGCAACACTGACTTGGACGATGTGTGTTTGTCTGTGCAGTGGAGCGCTCTGCTGATGTACACATTGACCGAGTACTGTCAGTGAGCTTGAGTTACTGGCTGCAGCGCAGCCTCGACAACATTGATGATTTGTTCACTGGCCGACATTGGGAACTGATTAACACTATTGTTCCAGTCTACGATCGTTTTCTGCATCATGGAACGTGTCTTAATCGAACTTTGAGAGAAGAATTTGAGGTGTTTATTATTAATATTCATTGATAATAATGGTGGAGATTCTTTTATTTACCCCATTTGATAACATGATCAGATGCAGCATTGGCATTTAATTTATCTGTCCTAAACATTGTAAGGGTTCAACTCTCGCAAGTTTTTTTCCTCATCCTCCTGTCCTCTCTCTTTCTTCTCTTTCTCTGTCATAAAAATGCAGCTAGGTGGGAGCATGTAAGCGGTCTGTGGTGATGAGTGATCCAGCCAACTTTGCTTTTGATGCATCTTCAGTTTTTCATACATTGAGATTGCAAAACCAAAACCCAATATCATATTGATTTAAAACAAAAATTTTCAGGCAAAATTTTGTGAGGGTCTGGACCTGTGGACCCTGTCAGGATCTGTGCCTATGAGATGCAGTGCAGTTTGGTCATATTGATTTCATTATTGAAACTGCTATTTGATAAGGTTATGATACAACAATGTGTAAATGACTAGTGATTAATTTGTTAAACAGCAAATTCAGTGGCTGATACTTTGGCTACAGAGGGGGGCAAAGGATTGTGATGAGCATGCCTGTATGTCTGTCTGCTGTCTGTTCACGAGTATATCTCAAAAAACACATTAAAACGTTCACTGTGTACTGTGGTTTACTCCTGCTTTGGAAGTGTTACGGTCCTTACAAGTTCTACAGTTTTCTGGGTGACATCATGTTATACATTACAATAAAAACCTGTATGTATGTATGTATGTATGTACGGTTACACACATGCGATTAAAATAGGGTGCATGTTCCAAGTGACTACTCACCATTGTGAGTCAACAATGGGAGCAAAGTCTGATGTCTGCAGTTGCTGTGTTTTGTGAACAGTTTGTCTGTTTCATGTATCTTGAATGAATCGCGGTATTCGAATGAAGAGAACTTCCATTTGTTGTGTAAGTAGCATGAATGTTGATGCAGGATCTGTGCAAAGTGCACGATGCTGATGACCTGACGACACTGCTGCCTGTCTGGATTAAAGACAAAGTCATCCCAGCTTACACAGTCGCTTCTGTCAACTATTTCCAGTCTCTTCCTGGTTCGTGGTGCTATGCTTTGCCGCTTATGTATCACAATTAGTAAAGTGAGCTTTGCATAACTTACCAGTAACTGTCACTAACTGATGTTGCACGGATGAGTTGAGCTGACGTCTCATGACAGCTTATACACTGCAGTTCAGTCACTGTACCCATACGTTTTACCACTTTTCATTCAAGTGTCTTCAATTTTGTGACTGTTTGTCATCTGTGCTTGCAATTTTTGTTGTTCCATTGTCCAGTTTTTGCATAGGTCAGCATCCAGCTGGACGTTTACATGATACAGCTGGTTTGACAAGCAGTTTGATGAATAGGAAGACTTGGGTGGGCTCAGGAAACCATGTGTTACATGGGATACATATTTCCACCACCTGGTGAATACTATTGAAGATACATGCTCAGTGGCGATGCAGGCCGTCGCTACCATTACTGTAACAACCTGTTCAACATTATATAAATTTTGAATTTGGAAATTTTCTATGACCAGTTGGAAGAAGTGTATCTGCTTATGCCGATGGACCTTGTGACACTGTCTCACGCAAAGCCATATTATGCTGCATGCCAAGTGTATTTAGCAGGCAGCAAGTGTTGCGAGTGGTATTTAAAGCACATTACCACAGCTATGTTGGTTAAATAGCACATTACATGCATGCTGATGTTTTCGTGGTTTCATCGCCCAGTTTTTGCAGATGTCCGTTGGTTGATTTGTTGTCGACATATTATACAAACATGTTTGCAACAAATACAGTGACAAATTGAACCAAATGGAGTTGAGCCTTAGTCTGTTGTATCACAGGCATCTACCATCATAGGTGTGAGATATAGAGGTCTGCTGTCGACAGCATTGTTGACCTCAGTTAATGGTGTGCTGTAGAGAAATTTCTCAGTCCATAGTTGTGCATGCTACATTGCATCACGTGAGCTCAACCACGCCCCTTTTGGGGGTGATTTATCATCTTTTTGGCAAAACTTGATATAATCTTGTGTGCAAAATTTGACAGCTCTAGCTTCAGCCATTCCTGAGATATGGATGGGCCCCAAAAATTTTAAAAGGGTCACGTGACGTAAACACGCCCCTTTCAGGGACAGTTTGTCATTTGTAGGGTGGGACTAGACTATGTACAATCAACTTCTATACCAAATTTGAAGTCTCTTATGTTCACCCTCTACAAAAATATGAAAGGTGATGCAAAATGTAAAAATTGGGGTGGTTTGGGGGGGGGGGGTTAGGGATCCCAAA
>Ga0209782_1000258_pt1 | contig 21335 bp, 12 predicted proteins | sample WorMetmaBAHAMAS1_FD_187390 | JGI IMG/M metagenome (GOLD analysis project Ga0209782, IMG submission 187390) | Marine gutless worms symbiont microbial communities from Max Planck institute for Marine Microbiology, Germany - Inanidrilus... | ecosystem: Host-associated > Annelida > Digestive system...
ATCTCCCGTTAATTTAATCCGGCATTAAATCCGGCAGATAATGATCAATTTACTCAGATGTCGTTTTTCCACCGGCAGTTTGTCAATTAAATCGTCCGCCTTAATGTCAGTAAAATCAGTAAAGAAAGCTGCCATAGAAAAATCATTCATAGTCTGTACAGTAAAAATGTATTGGTTCCATGGACAAAAGGATGATCCGTTTTTACGAGCACTTTCAACATAAATATAACATAAATAATACATAACAATGTAATCGATACACAAGAAAAACATAATAAGACACAAAAGTCATTCTAGTAAAAAATACTGTCAAAATGCTGCTAGCCCACACCATCAATATCAATATTAAATATTATCTTTTCTCAATGGCATCAACTTACTGCAGGGTTAGACTGAGCTATCTTCAAAACATGATTCCATTTCTCTTCACGGTCTTTTAACTTCTCTTTTTCACTGCAACAAATCAAATATACAAACCTCCATTTATAGTATGCAAATGGTGTAACACTGAGCCAAAAATTGCTACAACAAAGCAATAAGACTAGCAAAAAAGCTACTATCAGCAACTCTGGAGCTTCAGATATGGCACTATATTATTCTTATTGAATTACTACTGCAGTACTCAGCAAATACTGATTAGTAATTATCACACAAACATTTACAAAAGCTGCCAATAATATAGCCAACTGCACCCGTAATAGCTGCTTTGTACATTATGAACTAAAAATAAACTGAAACACTATATACACTACATGGTATATAGATAAATAGCAGCTATATACTTTTACAGCAAGTTTCAAATCATCTACGAGGCTCGTTCCACAACTAAGCTACAAAATGGCATAATTCTGTCACTTTTCGAAATAAGAAAAATTTGAAATATATATTTTGTAGGAATTTAATTGTCGATATATGATGAAATTTTTACCAATCTGATATCATTATTGTGACAACATTTATACTCTGAAAATAGCCATTAGTCAGTCAGTGCAGTATTTTGCCGAGCAGGGAGCTCATTGCATTGCAGCTCGCCGCCAAGTGTTATACTGCACAGCGAGCGAGGAGAAAAGTCAACAAGCACACCTGTTTTAACGTCAATCACTGACATTTCATTTTACAATGTATTGCCCAAATTCATACTTCGGTCTATCCTCATTTAGACTGCATGAGAAAAATAATTGCTGCAATCATTGAAACAACAGGGCGGCCCTGTCTTTCATAAAACATATACTGGATGCTTGTCAGTATGAACGGCATTTGCACGAAGTCCTTGTGGCTACAAAAAACAAATAACAGAACAATTTTCTTTACGGGATAGTTTTGACAGCAACGTCGCTGTGTTGGCAGAGCCCTACAGTAACACATCATCTCCTGCACGGCTGAAAACATTACAAACTGTGAAATGAGTTAACCACTCACATCTGTCGACTGGCTTTGTAGTTCTGCGTACATTCGTCAAACAGATGCTGGTTCATCTCCATGAACAGCTTCAGTGCGTTGTAGATGTGTCCGTGAATCGTTCTGCAACGTGCAGCAACATCATCAGTAAATATCATCATACTTTCTCACGAGTTTAACAACTGTCACTTCTAAGTAATGACAAGCGAGACGGCAATAAAATGCACATACTTGTTCCAGTGTTCTTTGCTCTGATACAGAGCCGGAAAGACGAGAGGGACAAGTGTGGTAGCATTCTCACTGATGAGGTTGATAATCCAATCGTTGTTCCAGAAGTACAAAGCCCTCTCGGCAACCTGCCACCAACAACAGCTCATTATAAACCACAAACGTACATGAATATACGTCAACAGTGAGTTGAATATCAACTAATCTTATAATTCTGTTGTACTTTGAAGAAGTTATTTTCTTCTAACAAGAAGCATTTGAAAAATGTTGGGCCCATTCGCCACTGCGAGCAGCCGCACGCCCATTCACCAGGTGTCGCTACTGTCACACGCGCACATCGATGTCCACGACAACGACGACAACAACGCGTGACAGAGGGGACCGCTATGGCCCCACAGAATGGGCCCAACAACATGTTATAATAACACGCACCCAAATAAGAACCCAGTTATGGGGTGGGAGTACGTTATGTGGAGTCTAAAGTTCTAAACTATATGCAACAAAAAGTGAAAAATGACGAGAAAAAGTGAGTGAGTAAGGTCTAAGTGGCACATCGGAACTGTATGCCAAGTGAGAAAACAGTATTCCACTCTCTCCAGCAGCGTCTGCAAATGACTGCCAGAAATAAAGTCTAATGCTCAGTGTTATTCACAAACATTTAATTCACTATCACACCAGTAATGCGTGCCTATAAGGTGAAAAATAGCAAAATCTAACATTTTTGTTTTAAACTTACAGAGAGAAACCGCCTTATATTCTATTGGGGAACCTGACTCACTCTGATGTAGCTGTGGCCAAGCATATAGTCCACTGTAAAAAAATCACCTTGATTTGCTCAGCCATTTGGACACAGGTCGAAAGAAAACTGACAACAGTCAAAATTCTCGCGCCTCACATTCTGACATAACTCAATGTGTAAGCCTTACAAAATGACACTTGTATATCTTCAGCAGTTCTGTCTCTGCTCAGTAAGTAAAACCAGAAAGAAGCATAGAACCCCACACTGAGGAATGATCCAGTATCAAGGCTGAAATCTTTCTTCAAATTTTACAAAAACCGTGCTACACTTTGAAAACAATGCTGCAAATAATTTATTAATATTATATCGACAGACAAACTGTCATTTAGTCCAACAGATCATATTACTTACTATAAATTGTGCAAAAGCCGACTGAATAAAGCACAATTAAAGTATGTCGTCTAACTGTGAAGCAAGCCCAACCTGGAAATGAGGACTGGAGACACACTTAGCCAGCTGGCGAAAGAGAGGAACCATGACAGTTTGAAACTCTCCTGGTTCGAGAACATCGAGGATTTCTTCCAACTCATTTAGAAACATCACCTGACACAATGCACACAGCTGACATCAGATCATGTTTATCAAGCGTGCATGCATCAGAATTATTATAATAATTTAACAGATTATGAATGAAACTTATTTAACACTAATAACACTGAACTTATACAACAATTTTTTGTAAAGAACACCCTCTGCAGTGTCACTGCCAGTGTAAAAACACTATTAATACCCACAATATACAGAGGATCACTGGCACAGAGAATTATAAGCTGGCATGAACACGCGTCAAATCTGGAGAGTGTGGTTTCTATCAGTGTGGTCTAGCCCACCTGGAACAGTCTTCCATCTGATCTACATGATATCACAAACACTCAAAGACTAAAAATAAGTGTTCTTTTCAATTGTGCTCATTAGCGACTCATTCCTGGACATTACATAAAATGGCACCATAAAAAACTACATTGATATTGAAAATAAACGTGAACGGTAGATGGCTGAGAAGTAATCTGTGAGAAGTGGTGATAGCACTCACTGATAGGCAATAATCTATTACCAGAATATCAAACAAAAGTTTAAAACTTGTGCACACAGCATACCTCCTTTGGACTGTGCACTTTTGGCCAGAATTTCAGTAAACCTTCTACAACCTGCAACAATAAAATAACACATTCCTTATGGTAGCATTTTTTCCAGGTAAACTTGGGTTATTAAACTTATAGCTCCTTTCCCCTGTTCCACATTTGTGCATTCTTTCACATCCTTTTTGGACACACCACATCTTTTCACATGCTGTCCGCAATTCCGTACACCTGTAAGTACAACTTTCGATCCATCTAAATTATGTTACTTATTTCTATTGTCCAAACTACCTCAAAGAAACAGTAGTGCTATGTCATATCACTGCAAGTTTTTGCCAATCATTCAATCTAAAAAAAACTAAATGAGTCCATTCTGGGTATCAGCATACAGCAGGATAAATGTCATGCCTAGAGGGTAAACATCATCTCAAACATTGCAGCTTTTAGATATCAAAAAAAAATTCACTGAGTTACTGCCATTGGGAGAATACAGACAAGTAAAAAGAAATAAATGCAGAGGTAAACATACAGGTACAAAGACATCAAATCAACAACAAATACAACAGTTACCTGTTTTGTTAATGCAGGATCTTTTTCAAGAAACTGAACAATGCAGTACGCAAGCTGCGGATGATAGACACCGAGTGACCGGACTTTGTGAAGTGGAATTAGAACACGCATGAGAAACTGTTTATGCTCCTCTTTCAACGGCAATGCAAACCCATTGATAATGCTGTACGGCAACAATACAACAATGAACTGTAGTGATAATAAACAGTCTCACAACTAACGAAAACAACTGATGTACAAATGGTGCTAGCTAATATATCAATCAAAATCATTATCGACTGATGTAATGCACCTTTTAGAATGACTATCAGGTGACAGTGACTAACACAATGATTAATACCATACAGAGAATGCAATATCGCAGAGCAACAATAACTTTTTTTATCATCACAAACTCATCACGTTAATCACTTCAGACACAATAAACATAATGCAGCATATAGACAGCCGACTAATATAACCAAAGCAAGGTAAACTCGACAAAAGCTCAGTCCACACAGAAACGTTTGCAACTTCTAAAAGTAGAAGGCCAGTAAATTTAAGCAAAAACAAATTCCTGTAAACCTTTAAAATGCACTAGATGTGCAAACTGCATACAGCAAAATGATGTCGACTCTACCATGACATTAAATGACAAGAATAATCATGTCAACTTACTTTTACGAGTTGTATAGCATATGCAATGATATGCACATTGTTAGCATAAATACTTATCTAACAATGGATTTCTTAAACAGCCATGTTACATAATAAACAAACCTTCCAAGAATCTCCAGCAGCTCCGCTATACCATTGTGCTTCTCTGTTTCAAAAATAAACCTGGTGGCAATAAAACACAACCACACATTCTGCAGAAGTTTATCACCTAATGTTTAACTAACGTAGCAATGTTAACAATACTATTAAAAATAATGCATTATCAATGGATATAATGTCAATGTCAACACTAAGTTTCGTCAGTGTGATGAAAATCAATGTATTGCCCGGGTGGTGATGAAACGATATGCTCCCCGCCGACTGCAGCTCACACAACAGTTGTCGGATATCTCAGCTGGCCAATCTACATTGCTGAATGGAACAAGAAGCATTTGAAAAATGTTGGGCCCATTCGCCACAGCGAGCCGCCGCACGCTGCCTGTTCTAATTTTACATTGTCATTCACCAGGTGTTGCTACTGTCGCACGCCGCCTGCGCTATAGCAATGCAAAATCGATGTCCACAACGACAACGCGTGACAGAGGGGACCGCTATGGCCCCATAGAATGGGCCCAATCAGCCTGACAGGCTGCACCACCTAGCAAACTGAACCGACAAACAGACAAATGGACAGAAGAATTGCAGCACTGCTTAGTGCCCCAACCCCTCACAACCACAGGCCGGAGGCATCATAAACCACGTGACGACACGATGCAGAGCCTTCACGAAATTGTTCTAACCTGTAGAAAATATTGTTGATCTGTTTGCGGATGTACGCTCGTAGGCCGAGAAACTTGCCATATATCCGATGCAGGATTGTCTTGAGGAAGTCTCGCTCACGTGGATCTTCGCTGTCAAACAGCTCCAGCAGCTGCAACCAACACAGCCAGCAAATCCGGTTTAAAAAACCTCAGTAATTCAATGTTTTCTTTAACTGGACTCTTCCCTGAACTCGCTGCACATTAATCGATGAATTTAAAATTAGCCGTCAAATTTGTGACTGGGCCATCGGCATTTAATTTTGATAATTACGAACTGCCATAATACCAAAGTCTTGCCAGGCAAATTTTCAGGAATTCCTGAAGACAGGCATTTTACAGACCGATGCTCTTTTGGGTTACCAAGCATGTCAAAACACTGAAGGATATCACGACAGTCAGCAACATTTTGTAACAGACATAACAAATTATAGCTGATGTTTAAATGGTAAAATGTACCGTCAGTTTGCTGCTTTTATAGCAATAATCAATACTGTAACCAGTATCCTTTCAGTGTTCTGATACCATTGGTCTGGCAACAGCAGTGAATCCAGCCTGTGAAAAACCTGCTCCAATTATCCATAAAGATACTCTTATGAAGGACTCGAGCTAACTAGCTACAGAAAAAAATGTTTGTTATAAGAATGTAGTAGTTAGCAGTAATAACCAGTATTGGCATGTAAGAAACACATCACTGCAGAAGTCTTTCAGAAGCAACAAAACTGAGGTATTATTAGGCCGCATCACATATTTTGGAAAAATGGTAGACTGGATCAAGATTCCATTTGGACGGCGGGTTGGGTGGGCCCAACGAATGAGATTTGAGATGGGGTTGAAAACTTCTCCAAGGAAATGTTTTTTGAGAATAAGGTAGTGCAATGTAAAATATAGGGAGAATATCGCATCGGTCATACAAAAACAGCTGAACCAATCAAACTGCCATTTGGGATCGTGAGTGGTGTGGGCCCAAGAAATTGTGTATTAGATGGGAGTCCAGACCCCCCAATGGGGAAGAAGATTTCTGCAGGTTTTTGGTGTCCTGTCCGTGGCTAGTAGTGGAATTTTCAATGCAATCTTGGTGGACTGGTGTGATATCTCTTGATAACATTTCTGTTTGGACAATATATCAATCAAAATGTTGTACAGTATTGCAGTGTAGTTCTTTTACAAGGTCAAACTTGGGAGTTGGAAAGAAAACTGCTAATATGTAACAGTAAATTTGAGTTTGGCATCAAAATAAGATAACCTAGAAACAAAGTAAGCAAGTACAAAAACACTCATGCCTGCAAAACGAAACTTTGGTCGATGTACTTCTTTGCTGTGGTCGGCTGAAAGTCTTGTGACTCGAGAAATCGAAGAAAGAATTCATAAACCAGCTGCAAATAAAACAAACAGTGTTACCACAGGAACTGTCATTTTAACAGCCAGAAAAAACAAGCCATGTGAAAGTCAACAAATAACATAGTCTTCTCTAGTGGCAGTATTAGTACAATAAAAACTGTGTAGTAAGCATTAGCTAATATTTAATAAGAAAATGAACAATCTCTTCCATTATAAATACAAATATCAGATATAAAAAAGTAAAAGTTTTAATCCAACAACATAAACAATATGTTAAAAAAAGCACATATGTGGAGCACAACAACAGATGAGTGCCTTTGTGTAAAGATTAATTACAACGGACTAATGTGATGTTACCCTGTCACAGAAATACAACGACTACATATAAATAAGCCCTTCCAAGGTGTGCTATAGACCTCATCGCTGACCGTCTCACTTCAGTATTTACCATCAGCTAATCATCTCAATCACCACACAATGGAGCAGACAGTTCAGCTTCTTCATTTCAGTATATCAGCACACCAACATTTACTGCTGTGAATTCCGACTGCACTCCCATCAATCACGACAACACGTATTAAAAATGTTACAGTGCAAAACAATATTAAAATACTTGTTTTACATTCACACTGACATAACGCATACTTGGAGGTGAGGCCAGGCGGCTTCTAAAGTCGGCTCGTCCTCCTCCGGGTCAAACTCGGTAGACGTCGGGTTTGATGCAGGAGGCAGTGTGCGGAATGTGTTTACAGCAAACTGACATCAATCAACACGTCAGCGTGACTGTCACATTAGAAAACTGTCACTCTAAAATATTATACTGAGTGAGTGAGATTGCGTATCATGCCACTTGATGTGTAAAGGAGTGTTCTCACTGCAGCCGTTGACAGCCGTCGTCATTCTCAAAATCTAGCAATGCGTACGTCGGTTGGTAAATATTGGACGTCGACGGCCGCAGTGAGAATGCTACTTAACACTTCAAGACTGACTGAATTAATATTTTATATCCCATACAACACAAAATAAGTCATTTTTAGTCAATACTAGCCAATCTCTTGGCAAGTACTGAAAAACTAAATCACAGACAACAAAAGTAAACATGTATCAATAACTAAATACACTTCAATACAAAATAAACGTTAAAAAACTAAAGCCAGGTGTGAACACCTTTTACAGCTTCCATTCTGGAACTGGAACAGGTTTGTTCTCAAAGAAGTAGATACGTAAGTAAATTAATCGGGGTGCAGTACAGCCACAAAGCCAATACAGGGCACTTCCTTATACAGGTGAGTCTTTACAGGTGCAGTCAAACTGATAACAACCAACAGAAGGTACACAAAAAATACAACACATCGCAACAGTTCAACTGATCAAAGTTAAAATATGGTTATCGGGATTGCACTAATACACCAGCAAGCTAAGCCCACTCATGTGTATCACCCGGAATGCAGCCAGCCTTGCGACTGATACACCTTGCTACGCTATCGTGCCACATCCATGCCGCTTAAAAATCAATTCAAGCTAGACTGCTACAACTATCTTTTCGTTGTTCAGCAACAGATAGACATCATCGCATAAATGGAAGTACACAACACAGACCCTGCCAAAATAAGACCGAGCCACAACCACAGGTAACAGGAAAATTTGGCGAAATGACTGGACGAGCAGTGATTGCAATATGCTTACCATGGACAGAGTAACAAGCATACAGAAAACTATAGCCAAATGTAAACCACCTAGTCTCTTCAAGCAAATTATCATTGATATACATATGCAAAGCACGGTGCACCAGACAATCGTCACTGTCAAAATACTGTCTGTTGGACGACGGGATTTATCGTTATATCATTACACTTGTCCTTACTGTCACACAACCAACAGTTTCAAAGCAGTGAAGAAACTCAAGAGCCTATTGCAATTAGGGAAAACATCCAGTGACTTCATCCTTTTTTTATCCACCACAGGACTTTTCAGGGGGTGGGAAACTGGTCCCTTTACACCAAACCTCCGACGCTGGTCCTTTTCAAAAAGCTTCAAAGTTACCTAAAATGATAATAGTGCAAAAATGCTAGCATATTCATCAGCTGTGGGCATCAGTTTCAGTCTATTAATGCATATTACATCGCAGGATTTAAAACTTCACTCACCATGTGAACAATTTCTGGATAAACTGGATCGGTGAGAACACCGCGATTCGTTGTCAAGTACTCAACGGCTTCGTTGAGTGCTGCACGTTTGACCTCCTTCCACTTGAGGTCACTCAGAGGGTCGTGGACAAAGTCGAAAACCACGGAACACTGACCAATCTTCTGCAGGAACAGGGACTCCCGTTCTGCAGGCGTCGCGTCTACAACAGAAAAAAAAGACTTGGATTTTGGTGCAAAATATCACTGCAGCAGTAAACAACCATTTAACAGCTCTTAGTTCAGTATAATTCAGGTTAGGTGGTGCCATAAAAACATTCACTCACCAACTTAATTAACTTTGTGTAATGTACTAAGGTCAATAGTATCCTTCTTGTTTAGTTGCTACGTCCCGACAGTTTCTTTCTCAACATGACAGGTTTTCTTTGTGGTCTGCCTCCATAACTTATAACCTCTACTTCTAAATTCATAATTTTTCACCTAATCATTCTCAACTTTTTGTAACACACATCCATACCATCTCAACTTCTGCAGCAATACTGCATATATTCGTAGTTTCTGAACTCATGACATGATATTATAATAGCTACATCAATGCTCAAAGAAATTAAATTTCTATACATATCTATAAATCTTCAGTATTAAGGCTTGTTGATAGTTAAAATAACACAAAATGATAACATCAGTATACTGTAGTTTAAATCAAACCTAAAAACATGACTTTTAACCATTAGCTGACACTTCAGAAGAAAACTTCCTTGAAACACCATGTGCAGATCTGACTGATCAAAAGTTTCCAATTTACAACAAAAAATTCATACAGCTAAAACTTATACCTTTAAGCAGAGGTAACTTCTGCAGTTCTCTATTTTTTGAGATGTTAAAATGAGACGAGCTTTGCCGTCGGTCTTTCTTGATGGCGGAAACACCAGCCATTGGTTTCACTAGTGTTAGCTGTGTCGGCGGAGGATGTGTCTCAGGAGCATTTGCAGCAGTCTTTCGCTTCTAATAAACAATAACCAAGTCGTCATGCGAGCAACAAACACACTGCTTCCTATAAGATAACTAATGGCTAGATAAATCAGATCTACGTCCCCTTTAGCATAGTCAACAGTTTGCATATTCCTCTATGTTCCTAGTGTGTTTTCATGACCAAACACAAGGATGTTCAACATTATGATCAGTGTGCATCGTATGTCAACTACAGGGTTTGTGCTCTGCACATTAACTGTTATCAATCTACAGTAGCACGTATTACACAGAATCAACAGACAACTTTTCAACAGAAATTATACTTTTAGCACTACAACAGTATATTTCAATTAAAGCAAAATCTTTTGACAACATGTTATTTATACAGCAACAATGCAACATAACAGATGATGCTAACAAATGATTCATGTCAGGAACTAGTTCTTTGTAATAAATGATTATCTCTTTAATGAGATAAGCAATACACATGAAAATTAGCATATGCGATGCAAACAGGCAGTACTTTGTGCAAGCAAAATATTACAGTACTTAATATGGTGTGGGTTTTGAATAGTTATTATTGCATAATGTTTAGAGGTCTCACTTTTTCTGGATACAATGCATACATATGACAATAATTAATGTGATAAGAATTTTAATAAGTTTAGTTTGCCTTGCCTTCCAACAAACACACTAACACAGCAACTGGCTGCTTCATGACAACACTGCATGTGCATGCCAGCAGATTTTATAGTTTACCCAGTATATACTTCAACAACGATCAACATAGCAAATGAACTAGCAATACCATGACTTCACAAATACTCCTCTTCTGCATGCTGTTTTAGCCATGTAAGATGAGTGAAAACAACTCCTCGACTTAATCTTGTCCTATGCAACGCTACTCTGCCCCCGAATACTCACATTATTCACGTCGTTGTCTGATGTTTTCAGCATGCAGCTGCAATACCCCCCTCCCAAATCTTGGTATATGCTAATGCTGCTGCAGATTTACACATTTACACATACCTAAGCAGCAGTACACACATATATGGCACTAAACATCGGTGCTAAATAACATATACATAAAATTGGCACAACATACATCGGCATTAAAACTGTGAACTTGTTATTCTGCAAAATATTATGTAAGTACAAACAAAAGAGCTCACTGCATCAACATGGGCACCATCACCAACATCTTTTGTATCCTTTTTTTCTTCTTTATCTTTACTACTCTTTGAATCTTTAGATTCTTTGTTGCCACTTTTAGATGCACTCTGCAAACAGGAATCGTCCACCAGAGCAATAATTAAACAGAATAAGCAATAGTATAGTAAAGTACTATAGTTTGCAATATATGACGCGGGCATAGAGGCATAGGCCTGCGCTCGTGATTTCTCTACGTCTACATCTACGTCTACACTTGTCACAGTTCAACTAAACATCGGCATCGGACATCGGAATCGGAATTTTTTTGCCTAAATATCGGAACATCGGACATCGGCCATTTTACCCGAATCGGCCGAACTCTAAGCATGATGACTGTCACTGATTCAGCATTTTCATCATTTTATTAAGCTGTCGTTAGTGATGCAATTATGTCTTCATCTCCAGCACTGTTAGCTGTGGCACCAAAGTGGTTCTACTGCAGCCATACACATAGTCATGGGATATGTAAACCACTCTCCTGTCTCCCATCCCATTTTCCACCTGCCACCAGCGATTGCTAAAATTGCCATATCAGATTACGGCACTGGATAAGCCTGCAGATAACGCTGTCACGTTGCTGTGCACCATGAGCATGCAAGACAGCCAGTGGTGACAAAGTTATCATGATCTGTCATGTTCATTTGACAGCTGGCTTCAGTGGGCACCGGGCAATGGAAGTTCTAAAATCTTAGGATCCATGCGTAATAATGAAGTACATAATAATGAAATTGTAGTGTACTAATTATTGCATACCGGTACCTACTCAAGTACTCATGCAACATGCTAGCATTCATCATAACTCAACCACTCAGCTGCTGCACTTCAGATTCTGTACAGTTAATTAGTTCTCATATCTACTGGACAGACATAACATATCACTAACCAGCAGCCAGATACAGACAACTGGGCACACTTCCCAGTACAGTCAAACAATTGCCTTTAAGGCAGTATAACAGTCTGTGCTCATAGAGATAATGAGCTGACTTTTCATGCATCCGAGAGACAGGTCAGACTAAACTTTGACCGATGACCGAAGCTGGCAGCTTAATATGGCAAGCCTTCTTGAGCTGATGGTAGCTGATTCCTATTGCTGCCACAACCTGAGGGTGATACCATTTGTGGGTTAAACGTAATGTTTGTTGCATCACTAACATGCATTACGTATGTTGCGTACTGCAGCAAACAAGACCTGAAGTAGGGCCATTCACACAAAACATGTATTCAATACGCACAGATGTGCGGTTCCATGCTATAAGCATCGATGGTGCTGTTTGTTGTCGTGCGCTGCATCCGCGGAATGACAATTACACAATATGGTGTTTAGCCAGGCTGTGTTTTAGGCTTGGCTGAGCCAGAATTCAGCTGGTTGGGCCAAAGCGCAACTAATCGTGAACAAGCAAACACAGTCTTACAATCAACACCGACAGCGATGTTACATTTGGCATAATTTATGTTCATTCACCACTTCACATTGTGTCTAGAAAAATATAATTATGCCGCCTGTACAACCAGTACAGTGAGTCATATCCAGGACTGCAGTGCACATATTATATCCACTTTCCAATTCGCATTGTACTTCCGCCGTTCATTCATGCTACTCTACGTCATTACTATAGACACTACCTGGCAACAGGGCATCTTGTAATGTAAAAGGCACTAAACACATAAAACACAGCTGCAGCAACTAATCTCATCACTTCAGCATCATACGTTACCTTATCTTTCTTCGTTAACTTCGGCATGTTTGGCATTTTTCCGAATCCAAGGGCTAATACGCCCCTTCGCACAATATTACACCACCAACAAATTACTTCACCTTGGTTAGCTAACAGCAAATATACACCAAACAAGGCTCACGATTGGTCATATACTGTCACGTGACAGGCACTAAGCTTCCACACTTCTGTTAAAAGGAAAATAAGAGTTATGTTAATTTCTAAAACACATGGTAATTATTACTGGAAATCCTTTAGAATCGAATCCTTATCAAAATTTCATTTATTTAAGCCACAAATGAGCTGAGTAATAAGCATTTTCGTTATGAGAATATGAATGCGGAATAATAACTATTCTACGTTACAAAGTATTATGGGATTTGTTGACATATTTTATAAATGTGGTTGTATTGAACTTATATTATTAGTAATTTACTGTTTGTCTAAGTTAATGCATATTTATAGTTGAGCTACTATGCAGTAGGGTAAATGTGTTAGATAAAGAAAAATATTACAAAAACTTGATACAGTTTGTTTTATCGCTTAGTCTTGTGACGGTATGATGTTAGATGATGTATGATGTTATGATGTTACATGAGCTCACATGTAGCCGAATGTATTTTTCGACCTGACGTACTCTTGGGTGGGGAACAACGCTTAGACATGACTCTAAACATGCACACAGTATTGATGTACTGGTAATGCTGGTTCTTGTCATTGATGTTTATCATTTATTGATAAATTCATGTTTATCACAGGGTAAAATTTACTTTTTCATGGTACACATTTGTACCATATATCCATTATGGTCGGTGGAGCTAAGAGTACCGATGCAGATGAACGCTTTCAGCATATTACGACTGATCCACGGTTTCGTACATTAAAACGGTCGAAACATAAAGTGAAGGCTGACTCAAGATGGCGGAGTATGATGAAGGACGAACGTTTCACTCACAAGGCTACAGCAATTGACAAAAGAGGACGACCTAAGTATACATCGATGAAAGAGGATTATCGTCGGTTAGTTTGTCTTGATTGATATTTCTTTGATATATTGTGATTGGATTTTGATGTGTATACAGGTATTCTTTCTGCGTGTAATCAAATGTTTATTGGGCATTAGTTATTTTCTTAGAATAGTGGTAAAGTCGTGAAAAATGTACTGCTAAAATATGCTTAATTTCAGAGTTGACAGTTCTGTTGAGTTGAATAACCGGTACACATTTAAGATATGTTGGGTTAGGAATGACTTTAGTTGAACGTTGATGACGAGTCTGTGGGTGAAAGAATTTTGAAAGTTAATGGAAATTTGACAGAGTTACTACCATGATTTTGTTTGATGTCTTCCGTTTGTGGTACACTTAAAGATATGACATTGTTTTTAGAATCTATGATATATCTGGTTCTTCTGATGAGAAATCTGATGACGATGATAAAGAATCTGATGAGGTTGATGACAAAGTTACAAAAGTTGCTTATGGTATGCTAACAAGTGGTTATTTGCAGTAGAGATTTTAGTGGCTATGTGATGTTAATTATTTCCTAACTAATTAACAGTCAGCGATGTAAAGTTTAATCCTAAAATATTTTAAACTGGTAAAAACTTCATTCATAAGCTTATGATTAAATATTAATTATTTTGTCATTTCTGCTGCGAATCAGTAATGCTGTATAAATTTTAATAGATACTGCATTACCTAAGTGGTTTGTTCCTGATAATTGACTCAGTAACATTTCTTCCTAAACAGATGATGTTGCTGGTCCTGATATTGCTCGTGGCGAGGGTCTGCAAGACAGCAGCTCAGAAGATGATGAAGCTGGTGATGATGAGGCCTCAACTCAGAGAACTGGTATGAAAAGATAAGATAAATAACTCTGTCATGATGTCAAGATTTTAATGGATTTTTATCTTGTAAAATGATACTTTTTTACATTGTGCATTCCTCCGTACAGTAACTCTAATGTGCTCACACATAAGATTGGAGTCTTCTTGAGAGTTTGAGCTTTTTTTGAATTTCTTATTCCTGACACCATTAGTGACTTACCTAGATAGTGTCATACCTTGATCTCAATGGGTCAGTCGCTAACTTTATTGACTGACTCCAAGTTTTAACCTGTAAAAAATAAACTTAAATGTACTGAATTGCTTACAGAAATGGAACATGAGATACACAGTCTGATAGTAAGTCATAATCAGCTGTGTTATCATGTTGGTGATGTGCGGAATATATGCTGATGTTTTCGGTGAAGTTTAAAAAACGTGAATGTTTCAGCGATAGAGCATGATTGGGGCGAGCTGGATAAAGATGCACCGTGCACAGCTGATTTCACGTCACGTCTTGCTGTGTGCAACATGGACTGGGATCGTATACGTGCAGTTGACATTCTTGTGTTGTTGAATTCTTTCAAGCCAGAGCGTGGAGTCATTCACTCTGTTACGGTATTTCCCAGCTATTTAATACTGTGCATAGTTTATTGCAAATTTGTGTAGTTGTAAACGTCTTTGCTATTGTGTAGCAGTGTCTGAAGGGAAATGGATGAACTTTGTTTGTGCCATTTGGAAGAAGAAAATAACATAAGGAGGTCCATGCAGTTGTAGCCAATGTTTACATGTTTAGTTGATTTCTGTGAGCCATCCTTGAGCCAGTGAAGATTTACTCACAAACTGATGGTGGTACATTCACACTCAGAAATAAATGATAGTACTTAATACTTATACAGTTATAATGCAAACATGATGTTATGCGGGCTGTGATTTGTGGTTACATGTTTAGCATGGTTATCATATGAATTTTTTATTTCTTGTAGCAGCCTCCCTCCTCTATCTGCTATGTTTCAGCAAATTATATTGAATGTAAAATTGTGTGCATTAAACTTGTAATTATTCTACTCTTTCAGAGGAATATTAGTATCATATGGAAATGTAACGTATCGTGTTACAGAGTTGGTGTAGGTCTGATCTGGGTGTGCTGGTTGCTGTCAGCAAAGCATGCCGACAGTAAAACTTTGCTACAAAAATTCCATTTGTTAACTTCGGGTGCCGTCTAACACAGAATGACTTGACCTGTATACTGGCAATAAAATGATTGTGTTGTGAATATATGGTGCTTATTGTAGGGTGCTTTAGAATGACTTTTTACTTCTTTACGCTCATTTGTCTAGTGATGGCATGTCTGAGGTCCGGTTTTTCCACAGCAAATTAATCTCCCATTAATTTAATCCGGCATTAAATCCGGCAGATAATGATCAGTTTACTCAGATGTCGTTTTTCCACCGGCAGTTCGTCAATTAAATCATCCTAAACGGTAAATTGAGTAAATTGATCATTATCTGCCGGATTTAATGACGGATTAAATTAATGGGAGATTAATTTGCTGTGGAAAAACTGGACCTGAAAGTAGTGTGAAGGTCACAGATTCAAGTCCCATTACTGGCAGTTGTGTTTGTCAGAACACCTGCTGTGATATGCATGTGGCTTGATTGACTTCAGCCTTGCTTCATCCATGGAATGGTAAAATGAATGTCATCATTCTGGTTGAGCAGTAATAATAAATGGTAGTTGTGGGTTTGGAACGTAGCAGTCTACTCGCCGACAAGTTGATTGGCTTAATTTGAGGGTTAGCAGCCACTTGATGATAAGTCTGCACTCATCAGATGAATTCGGTGAACACCTCAATGGCTACATGGTAATGAGCACAGTACCGTAAACATTGACATTGGTGGAATACTGGAATTAGCACTTTATTGTTGTTATTGTATTTTACTTGACACTGGAAAGGTTTATCTTCGTTTAGTGTGTGTAATGTGTTACAGATTTATCCTTCAGAGTATGGTCTGGAGAAAATGAAAGAAGAGAACATCAGTGGACCTTCAGAACTACGAGAGTTGCCACAACCAAGGAATGATGATAGTGATGATGACGGTATTGTGTTATTGGCAAATGTTTTTTTTTTGTTTCTCACATGATTATATTTATTGTGGCTGTTGTATGATCTTTCATCTGAGTACTGTTCTGTGTATTTAATGTGTTGTTGCCATGTTCTTACAGGAATTGATTATCATCGTGAAAAACTGCGTCGCTACCAAATTAATCGGCTACGATTCTACTACGCAGTCGTTGTATGTGATTCACCGCAGACAGCAAATGAAATTTACGAAAAGTGTGATGGGATTGAATATGAAGGCAGTGCTAATAAACTTGATTTACGGTAATTTACACCATGTTTCCAAAAAATTGATGATACCTTTAATTTTTAAAAATAACTCAGTCAAAAATAAATAGATTTTATTAATTTTTGGTATACAGAATCCCGACGAAATGTGACATCAGGTGCTTAGAAATTTTTACACCTCGCCTGTAAATTGTGCCACTGTACCTAGTGAAAAGCAGATAACTTTCATCCTTTCATCTAATCGAAGCCAGTACGAAGTAAAACGCATTGACAATATTGTCACTTACGTTAGGTGCAGCAAACGTTTCACTTTAATTTAAGTTGTAAAATGTGCAGTTGAAAAATGAAAAATGTACTTACTTTACCATGTAATTCGTGAATGCGTCATTGTGACTTCACACTGTTTATGTTATTGATACGTCATTGATTCTGATAATGATAACAATTACGTGAAGAAATGCATGGAGTAAGTGGAGATTTTCAGATTCAGCGGTAGGTAGACCAAAGAGGACATGAACAGAGGTTGTGCAAAAAACACGTAAACTGAACAGGGAGAATGCTACAGATCATAGTATGTACATGAAGAAAGCTGATAAAAGGATGGTTGATTATTATGATAGGTGTGAGTGGGAGTGGGTGTATGTTTAGTCTGGCACCAGCTCATCTGGTTAGTCCTGGATAAAGGGCTGTAAAACAGTAATGTTGTTGTTGTTGTTGTTAAATGCAGTATTAACAATTTAATTTTCCTGATGTTTTGCATTATAACAGTAGTAAAGTGCACTTTATAGTACATGTATGTAATAATCCAGCACATCTCATTTGACCTGGTAACAAATTTGTCAGTTGTCAAATTACTTGCAGAGGGTTGTGTATGGTCATAAAAAAATAAATGGCAGACCAACCGTATTGTAGGTTTATTCCAGAAGATATGACATTTGAACATGAAGCAAAGTCAGTTGCTACTTGCTTGCCTGAGCACTATCAGCCGGCCGTTTTCACCAACTCTGCACTACAGTGTAGTTCGGTACATTTGACTTACCTTTTGTAGTGTTTGCTTGATGTAATAGTTCATATATTCATCAGATGAACACCTAATAGACTGTAACTCTAACTATGTGCAGAATTTTTATTTATTTATAGGTTATGGATGTGATGTCGTAAATCGCTGGTTAAATGAAAGTATTGTGAAATTGTGCTATGTACTGTATGCAGTATGTCTGTCATACAGCTAAAATATTGTAGTCAGTTAATTCAAGGACTTTAGTGATTAACTGTTGACTAACTGATGCATTGTTTTGTGTAATTGACAGAGCAAATTTGTCAAATCGCAGAGCAGAGATGCGATATGGTTAAATATTGTAGTCAAGAAATAAAATATTAATCATCGCAGAGAAATTAGTTGATTAATCGTGGATTAATAGATTAATTGGTGACAGCCCTAAGTTGGAGATTGTCTAGTGTGGTGCTATATTTTTCTGACGACTATTTCTGGTGTTAAATAGAGTAGTACAAATGTGCAGCATAAATCAGTGCTAGTAGACTTTGTGGTAATCAGTTTTAGTTTATGTAATAAAGCATTCATCAGAATTTAGTGTCATATGGTAAAAACTTCCCATTTACAACCGTCAGAGTGATAATCATAGCTCTAAAACAGCAAAAATCAAAATAATTGTGAAATTATTATCACAAAACACGTGCTATTACATTTATATCTGCCAGTCACCAGGTGTAAGTTTAAAACCCAGTTTGTGTTTTGTGATTATAATTTGCTCTTTAAAAAATTGAATTTTCAAACAGCCGTTAGGGTCTGGAGGGCCATTATGTGTCACCGTGCCAAATTTTATCAAAATCAGTCATCTGGTTTTGGATATATTGCGATTTTTCGATTTCCAGTTTCACGGCTGTCCACCATCTTGGATTTTAAAATCTGGTGGCTGATAGGGTTTGAAAGGCCAGTGTGTATCATCATACCAAATGTATGAAAGTTCATCAAAATCGGCCAAATGGTTTTGGAGACATTGCAGTGTTTCAATTTTCAAGATGGTGGTTGCCATCTTGGATTTTCAACATTTGATAATTTGTGGTAGTTATTAAGGTTGGGAGGGCCAATGTGCATACTGTACCAAATTTCATGAAAATCGGTCACTTAGTTGAGGAGATATTGCATTTAGTGGTTTTCAAAATGGCGTCCGTCCACCGTCCTGTAATTTTAAAATTTTGGATTTTTGAACAGATTATTTACACTGCTATAAGAGCCTATGGACAAAGTCAGACTTGGGAGTGTCAGAACTCCAATAATTTTGTGGTGAAAATATGGGTAAAATGGAAATTTTCTGAATTTTTATCCTTCCGGAAATGCAGAATTGACATCGTATGATTCAAACTGTGTAAAAAAATGTTTCTGCAGCTTAGTCTTGGGACGTAAGCAGAATTTGTGGTCACAAAAAGGGAAACTACAAAATGCGTAAGTCATATTTTACCGATATGCTGACACGCACCACTGGGGTGATTGTTTTGAATTTTGGTATGCCAGGTGACATTGGTGACAACTTAAGGAATTTGGAGTTCTGAAACCCCCAAAACTGCCGTTGTACATGTAACTTGTAAGCATTGCCGTGCTACACTGTGATTTTCATAATATTGGTACGTGTAGTTTTTATGACGTTTGGTTACGATTGTGGAACTGACTGGTGACAGGTAACGTTGACCTGGGATGAAACACCTCATGAACGTGTGGCATTTATGGCGCGTGACTTCACAAAAGATGAACTTGCCGATCAGGACCTACGAGACTATGTTGCATCTGATACAGACAGTGATGGTACGCTACTGCTGCCTCTGTTGTGTATGATGGTGAAGCCGTGTTGTTGATGTGTTTTTTCCGATCTGTATGTTTTTATCGTGTATATTCTCGACAATATTAATGTTAAACTACAGTGTGGTAGAGAGACGGTGCAGGTATTACTATTAAGGAGAACTAGCGTCTTCTGCCTAATCTGCCTATGCTTGCTGCCTAAAGAAATGACATTGGACATGTGGCCACCAATACTTTGCCGTGCCACTTCCTACAGTTCTTTCCTCATGGAAATTGACTAAATGACAGGGAAATGTCGGGAAAACTTATCAGAGAAAACTGTTTTGTTGTTGTCTTCATGTTCAAGGCTACACAAATGTTTAGCAGACTGTTGCAGACCTTGTATCATAATCTCAGTGTCAACTTTGCTACTTATTTAAATCGTTATGAACATTTTTGAAGTATATTATGCACTAATATTTATAGTGTGCTGGTAGTAGGACTGGCCATAATACGAGAATGATCTTGACAGGGGTAATACAATATGGGTAGAAGTGGTGCAAAGTGACAGTGAATTGCTAGGTAATATTACACTGCTTATTACACTGACTGATAACGTTGGTCACAGTTTCGTTTTACTGGTATTGCGTTGCAGATGCATATGGTAATCTTGTTGATGACTCGCAGTGGCGGCACCAAGATTCCGATGGAAGTGATGCTGAGCCTAAGAGAAACGACAGTACAAAGATAGAAAAATTTCGAGACTTGATACGGTGCCTACGAGATGATAAACCTGATCAGGAAAATAATGCAGAATTTGAAATGGAGGTTACTTGGGATCCTGGTACGAATTTTTTTGTTTGTAACTGTATGACTGCTGTTAAAATTTTGTTTGTGAAAGAACCGTAGAATATAATTTTTAAAATTTAAAGAATTGATCAATTATCAAATGGGATGTTTTTTGAAACATGGTGCATAAACGGGTTAGGGTTATGGTCTCAGTTTGATACATGGTTAGTGGGACTTTGATTATCGTATTGTAATAAAAATAAATTGTCTGTGTCTGGCTCCATACTGATAAAAGTATGAATATTATCGTTCAGTCATTCACCTTTAAAACATGTAGTAACAGTGTATAAATCACAGTTTATTTAGTCTGTGTTGACCAGGTCTAAAGGAAAAGACGGAGCAAAAACTGAAAGCAGTTGAGGCCAAAAATAGGAAGCTTACTCCATGGCAGGAATATAAGGAAAAGAAAGCGAGAAAGAAACTCGAGAAAAAAGAAGCCAAAGCAGTATGTTAACTTTAATTACTACATGTAATAAATGTAAAAAAACTGTCGTTTTATAACAACGTGTAAGGCCCATAAGTGACACAAATAAAACAGCAAAAATTATTTCTGTCACGTCAAGGGTCGTGAATATAATACACAATTCTTATTATATCCACGGCCCTTG
>Ga0209782_1000259_pt1 | contig 21278 bp, 18 predicted proteins | sample WorMetmaBAHAMAS1_FD_187390 | JGI IMG/M metagenome (GOLD analysis project Ga0209782, IMG submission 187390) | Marine gutless worms symbiont microbial communities from Max Planck institute for Marine Microbiology, Germany - Inanidrilus... | ecosystem: Host-associated > Annelida > Digestive system...
GCTCAAACGCCGCTTCTTTTGGCCGCCGATCTGGCCCGGGGCAAGACTGCCCGTCTCACGCCAGCGCCGCACCAAATTGACCGCGCTGGAAGCGCTCACCTCGAAGCGCCGACCCGCTTCCCGCGCCGAGGCCACAGCCTCAACCGCTGCGATGATCCGACGACGAAGATCAAGGGAGTGACCATAAGTGGTTATTCCGGCCCGGAGCTTTCCGATTGGCTCTGGCATCCAATTCGGATGCCTGATCGAGGTCGTCAGAAAACAAACAGGGTTTCCCGGCTTCCACGTGTTACCTCGTCGATGGGCGGTTGAAAGAACCTTTGCTTGGCTAGTTCGAGCACATCGATTAAGTGAAGATTACGAACGCAAGCCAACTTCGAGTGAAGCTCAGGTTTATTTCGCATCAAGTCGCTTGCTTCTCCGACGGATCTATAATAACCGGATGCCCTATAAAATGACCGTGGGGTGAATTTATGTCCTTTTTAGACAGCCTCTAAAGATTTCTCGCTGCGCTCGAAATAGCAAGGACGCAAGGATGCGAATCGTGTCATCCCGAAGCGCAGCGAGGGATCTTTATGAATCTCTCTTAACATTTAAGATCAATTGGTTAGTTTTCATATAGCCTCTTAGCCATCATCTCCACCACCGCATCACCCATCTCGGTGGTACCGACCCGGCGCATTCCTGCGGATAGGATGTCGGCGGTGCGCAGGCCCTGGTCGAGGACGGCGGAGACCGCGGTCTTGATGCGTTCGGCGGCGGCCGGTTCGCCCAGGGAGTAGCGCAGCATCATGGCGACTGAGAGGATAGTGGCCAGGGGGTTGGCGAGGTCCTGGCCGGCGATGTCCGGGGCCGAGCCGTGGATGGGTTCGTACATGCCTTTTCCCACTGCGTCCAGGGAGGCGGACGGCAACATGCCGATGGAGCCAGTCAGCATGGCCGCGGCGTCGGAGAGGATGTCGCCGAACATGTTGGTAGTGACCATGACATCGAACTGTTTCGGCTCTCGGATCAGCTGCATGGCGGCGTTGTCCACGTACATGTGGTTGAGTGTCACGTCCGGGTGTGCGGCCCCCACCTCGGTAGCCACCTCCCGCCAGAGCTCGGTGCACTCCAGTACGTTTGCCTTGTCCACCGAGCAGACGCGCCGTTTGCGCTTGCGGGCGAGGTCGAAGGCGACTTCACAGATGCGCTGGATCTCCGATTCGCTGTAGACCAGGGTGTTGACGCCCTCCCGCGTTCCATCCTCGCGGGTGGTCACGCCTCGCGGCTGTCCGAAGTAGATGCCGCCGGTGAGTTCGCGCACGATCAGGATGTCGAGCCCGGCGACTAGTTCCGGTTTCAGGGAGGAGGCATCGGCCAGTTGGGGATAGAGGATGGCCGGGCGCAGATTGGCGAACAACCCGAGCTGGTCGCGCAGGCCCAGCAGCCCCCTCTCCGGGCGGATGGCGATGGGCAGCGGCTCCCACTTGGGGCCGCCGACGGCTCCCAACAGGACGGCGTCCGCTTTACGCGCCAGCTCCAGGGTAGCGTCTGGGAGGGGGACCCCGGTGGCGTCGATAGCCGCCCCGCCGACCGGTGCTTCGTCCAGTGTGATGGCGAGGCCGGTGGTATCCCGGAGGTAGGTGAGTACCTTGACCGCCTCGGCGACGATTTCCGGTCCGATGCCATCTCCCGGCAGGATGAGAATATTCTTGGTCACGGTGCATTCTCCAGCGTGGTGCTACGGGCTGGTACAACTGTTAATGATCCGGTCGTTTCAATCCATCCACAGATTCGGTTGTTCAAGTCACTGATCTTCCGCCTCCTGATGTCGGATGTACCCGCGGATCACCCGCTCATCGCGACCGACAGTCGAGACATAATACCCCCTCGCCCAAAAATGTTGCCCAACAAAATTGCGCTCACGCTCACCATAGACTCGGGCCACGTGGATCGCGCTTCTCCCCTTGATGTACCCAACCACTTGCGACACTGCATACTTTGCTGGGATCGAAATCAGCATATGAGCATGGTCAGGCATCAGGTGCCCTTCTTCGATCCAGCTCTCTCGCTGTCGAGCCAACTCGTGGAAAACTTCCACGAGTTGGCGTCGCAATTGCTCGTACAAGATCCGGCGCCGACATTTCGGAATAAAAACCACATGGTATTTACACTCCCACTTGGAGTGGCTTAAGCCTTTGGCTTCGTCCATCGGGACCTCCTCTCACTCGTGTGCTTAGCGGCTCACGAGCGGAGTGTCCCAGATGGACTCTCAAAAATGTCAAACCTTCCCTGTCTCGTGCCAAACTCTTGCTGTACGAGAGTGCCTCTAGTCGGGATGGCTTCCCGCAAACGTCAAACTGTGCTGTCTCCCCGGCATAGCCGGGGGATTTCCCATTACTGTTTAATCGTCGGGCGGCTCCACTCAGCTCGGCGATTTTCGAGGCCGACAAATCGGGCGCGAAATAGCGTATAATTGCTCTGAGTTTAGCTTCCGAAATGTGTGAACGCCTGAAATATCTGTTTTTACTTGCACAACATAACCTTTAGCATACCCTGAAGATGCTAAAGTTATCCAGACCCTAGGAAAATCCATAGACCCAGTGAATGGTAACAAAGCCCTGGTCCGCCGCAAAACGGAGCGGGTAGGTTCCGGAGCGGAAATCGCCTAATATGACCGCCGATTCGCCACGGCATTCCCGGCGGCTACTGCCATGCTCGGAAGCATACCCCAATGCCATTAAGTCAGAGTAATTGATTAGCGACCCAGGATCGCGAAGGGTAGGCGTAATTAGAGGTCCGTGGGATACGGATGTGATCATATCTGCCGTATGAGGAGTTGAGCATAACGATTTGAAAAGGCGAATCCGCAGGCGTATCGTTTCCCGACATGAGCGAAGCGGAACTGTCAGAGCTGAGCGTCCAAGAGCTTATCGCACTTGTCATGGAGCTGCGAGAACAAAACGCGCGGCTGGCTGCGGAAATCGCTGCGCTCAAGCGCCGCCTCGAAGAGAAAGAAAGTTCCTCCAAGCGGCAAGCCGTACCTTTCTCTAAGGGTGAGAAGAAAGCGAACCCAAAGAAGCCGGGACGGAAACCCGGCGAGGGTAAGTTCAGCCGCCGCGATTTACCAACCGAAGAAGAAATCACGCAACGGACATCAGCGAGTCACCGAAACCGCAGGTGACCGCGTACTCCCTGGAGGTGCGCAAGTGCCTCAATTGCGGGCGCACGCTCCGCGGGCACAACACCCGCAAGTCGATCCGAGCCAACACGGAGCGACGGCGCACCGCGTGGGGAATGGCGTATTCACGCGCCCCCATGCTTTGCACTGCAATGGCCTGCGTGATGTTCTGTGCTTCGCGGGTGTAGTCGTCTACTTCCCCGGTATGATGGCGCCGCCACAGCGCGATGCCATCTTTGAACGATGTTTTGAGCGTCTCCCCGAAGGCACGGGCCAACCAGGCTTTATCTTCGAGCACCTTGTCGATCGAGCGGATGATGTGGTAACAGCACTTTTGTTGGGCCACCAGTTCCAAAGCCCAGGCGTCGTACACGTCAGCGCGCGGTCGGTATGCATCACGCCGCCATAATCCGATGGGATGAGCTCGCGGACCCCCTGGTGGCGATGACGTAAACGGATTTGGTAGACCGATGCCTCATCGGTGTCGAAGCCCATCATGTAAGCCGACTCGCCATTGATGCGCCAGCCGGTGTCGTCGGCAAACACCCGCTTGGCGTCTTTCACACTGGCACGCAACTGCTGGTATTCCTCCCCAACCTCCGCTTGGTTGTGGCGCATGGCGTCTCGCTGGATCGTGCTTTGAGTGATGGGTACCCCGCACAGCTCGCGCAGGATCGTCGGCACCTTGCGCATCGGTACCCCGATACCGTAGTGCAAAGCATGGGGGCGCGTGAATACGCCATTCCCCACACGGTGCGCCGTCGCTCCGTGTTGGCTCGGATCGACTTGCGGGTGTTGCCCGCGGAGCGTGCGCCCGCAATTGAGGCACTTGCGCACCTCCAGGGAGTACGCGGTCACCTGCGGTTTCGGTGACTCGCTGATGTCCGTGCAGAAGGCGCGCTCAATGCGCACCTCACCGAGGTTGGAACTGCCGCAGAACGGGCAGCGATCCCCTTGCAGCGGCACTTGGACTCGGTGCGTGATTTCTTCTTCGGTTGGTAGATCGCGGCGGCTGAACTTACCCTCGCCGGGTTTCCGCCCCGGCTTCTTTGGGTTCGCTTTCTTCCCACCCTTAGAGAAAGGTGCGGCTTGCCGCTTGGAGGAACGTTCTTTCTCTTCGAGGCGGCGCTTGAGCGCAGCGATTTCCGCAGCCAGCCGCGCGTTTTGTTCTCGCAGCTCCATGACAAGTGCGATAAGCATCTTGGATGCTCAGCTCTGACAGTTCCGCTTCGCTCATGTCGGGAAACGATACGCCTGCGGATTCGCCTTTTCAAATCGTTATGCTCAACTCCTCTTGTTGGGGTACATGCTCATACTTCCGATTGATATACTGTTGCAGCCAAGGTTCTGAAATCTCGGTCCCTGTTGAAATTCCAGCGATTGGGATCTTCTCCAAAAGCAACTTGTCTACCATATCCCATAACTGTTGCGGGATTCTTTTATTCTGAGGATTTTCGACAAATTGTCTGCCACAGTCTTTGCACACATGTTTTTGTTTCCCATTGTGAACGGATCCACTTTTTGTGGTATGCCTTGAATTGCAGGTTGGACATTCCATTATGCTTCCCTCAACCGTTAACTCATGCTCATTCATGAGCTCCGAATTATAACTCGTAACCTGACATGTTGATAGCTAATGTATGCATATCATATGCCTCACACTACCCGCTCTGCGGATAGATTGAAGCAGAAAACGGTTCAGCAGAAAATTATCACTACATGTTAAGCACTACCCAGTATCACTTTGTATTTGTTACAGAATATCGGCATCAGGTACTTAAGGGTGACGTGGGTCTGAAGGTGAGGGAGCCGATTCGCCAAACCTGTCAGGCGTTTGAGATAGAGATTCTCAAAGGTGTCGTGAGCAGAGACCACGTGCATCTGTTTGTCTCGGCGCCACCGAGTAGGGCGCCGAGCGAGATCATGCGGCGTATCGAAGGACGCAGTTCGATCAAACGGTTCGAGAGCTTCCCGGATCTGAGAAAAAGATACTGGGGACGGCATTTTTGGGCTCGCGGATATTTTTGTGTCACTTCGGGAGAGTTGACGCAAGAGCAGAGCAAGGAATATTTGGCGCCTCACTTCGATGCCCAAAGTTGACGATAATTTTCGGACCGAGCCCTAAGAGGCTGTCTAAAAAGACATAGTCTTTGCTACGAAAGACAAAGGACCGCAATTCATCCCCTCCAGCACAGGAATCTTTTTGGAATCAACCGGTTGTAGCGTCTCTTCAAGGGGTGGGAGGTCATTCGCCTGTTCTTTTAACCAGGCACTCACTGTTCGTGCGCGAGACCCCAAACGTCCGTTCAATCCCGCGCATAGCGGTGGCGGCGAGCAGGCATTGGCATGCAACGGCGATCAATCCTCTGAAGCTGGCTAGCGGTGGCCGTGCGGTTGCTTGGCGTCGGCAAATGAGCGCTCGACAGGTTTCCTTCCTGCGCGTGTAGACCCGTTTTCCCCAATCGGTCAGGCGGTGGGCGTCGGTTCTGTCTCTGGCGTCCTGCCAGACATGGTGGGTGATGAGCGGGCTTTGTTGGCGCTGCTGGTGCATGAGGCGAGCAGCGGGCAGCCCTGGCAAGTGGCAGGGTCGCTCTTGTAGTGGCGATAGCCTATCCGGTCGATGGTTGAGTAGGCCAGGAGCTGGCCTTGCGGGCAGCGGTAGCCGTTGCTGTCCGGATCAAAGGAGAAGGCCTTCTTGCGCATCATGTCGGGACGCGGGTGCGGGCTACGCCGATAGCCGGTGACGCCGAGGATCTCCCGGTCTTCCAGCCCCTTGGCGATGCCCGCCGTGGCATGGCCCGCGTCCAGCCCGACGGCGCGCGCGTCAAGATCAAAACGCTCTCGCTGGCGTTCGAGCCGGTCCAGATAGGGGATGCTGTCATGCACGCTTCCGGGGTAGTGTGGGTATCGGTGATCATGCCCAGCCGCCCATCCACCGTCCGGTGGCCCAGATAGAAGACCCCCTTGGGCTTGCCGTCGCGCACCATGTATCCGGCCTCCGGGTCGGTGCGGCTGACCTTGGCCTCCTTCTCCACCGGCTGCCGGGATTTCTGCTTCGGGGGCTTCTTACCGTGGGCCGCGCGGTCTTGCCCCACCGCCTCGTCCAGCGCCTCCCAGTAGTCCGAGCGCAACTTGGCCATCACCTCGCGGTCGACGCGGTGCTTGTCGGCGTTGGCCTTCAGGTGAGTTGAGTCCGTATAGAGCACCGTCCCGTCCACCAGGCCATGGGCGATGGCCTGCTCGACGATGCCGTCGAAGATGTCCTGCGCCACACTGGTGTCGTTATAGCGCCACCGCCGGTTCTGGCTCAGGGTCGAGGCATCGAACACCCCATCGGTCAGGCGCAGCCCCAAGAACCAGCGATCACCTCGATCTCGCGCACCTGCTGGCGCTCCGAGCGGGTGCCGAACAGGTAGCCGATGAACAGGGCCTTGAACATCACAACCGGATCGAGCGCCGGGCGGCCGTTGCCCGGGCAGTAAAGCCACGCCACGCGCTCACGGATGAAGGCAAGGGTCTGGATAACTTTAGCCTCTTCAGGGTATGCATAAGGTTATATTATGCAAGGAAAAGCAGGTATTTCAGGCGTTCACACATTTCGGAAGCTAAAGTCAGAGCGATTATACGCTATTTCGCGCCCGATTTGCCGGTCTCGAACATCGCCGAGCTGAGTGGAGCCGCCCGACGATTAATCAGCTATTCATGAAGTTACGAATCGGGATCGCCCAGGTTTGTAACGCTTCATCACCTCTATCGGGTGAGGTTGAAGTCGAAGAATCTTATTTTGGCGCACGCCGCGTTCGCGGAAAAAGGGTCGCGGAGCGGGCGGTAAACCGGTCGTCTTCGGAATCCTGGAACGCCACGGGAAATTTACACGGAAATCGCCCCTATCAATGGCATTGAGTCATTCCAGTCATATGCCAAACGGAGGCGTGCAAAGCTCAATGGTGTTCCCCGACAAACGTTCCTTTTACACCGCAAGGAATGTGAATCCAGATTTCATCACCGAGAGGGAGGAAGACCTCTCTGAGAGAATACTTACTCTTCTGAAAGAAAGCCCACTCTAAAGTTATCTAGACTCTATAGTATTACCTTTGGATATTTGCAAGTTTCAGCGTTGGCTGAGGTATCATATGCAGCTCAATGCCATTAAGTAACGTCTCAAAAACAAGTAATACATTTTATCACGAAGATCAATTGGCATCGAAGACGTAGTTCCGTTTCCAGAGAACAGGGTCGTGGCGAATGAATTTGTCTGTGATATCGAGGAATGTCTCAGAGCACTTTCGTCCCAGCTCGTAGACGGTATCGAGCAGGCGTGCCGTGACCGTGAGCCCGGTTTGGGTCTGGGTGCGCTGTACCGTATCCAGGGCGGTCTGGGGCGAATCGAGGATGACACCCGCTTAAGCGGCGCTCGACATGACTAAAACAAACGGTGCTTGATCGGATGCCACTTGGAGGTGTACGGCGGGTAGTGGGCCACCCGCAGACGCAGCCCCAACCGGCGGCTCAGCGCCACCAGGTCTTCCTTGAAGCGCAGCGAACGCGCGGCGTTGGCACCGCCGGCATCGAAGGTCAACAGGATTTCCTGCACGTGTGGATAATGCTCGGCACGACCTTCCTGCCACGCCAGGGCGATGGTATCGCAGACAAAGGCGCTGGTCTTGCGGGAGGTTCCCAAGGTGATGAAGCTCGCATTGTCGGTATGGTAGTCATACACCCCGTGAGGGACCAAGACCCCCGTAGCGAGATGGCGATAATCGTGGTCATAAACGAACTGGACATCGGTGCTGTAACAGGACCGGCGACGATGCAGGTGGCCCAGCCTCTCTTTCTTCGTAGCGATCAACCGGAACTGCTGGTCGCGTTCATGTGGATCGACGCCACCGGTACCAGCCCGCGCCAGCACCCGCTGCGCCAGCTGCACCGGCTTGAGGTCTGTCCAGCGCACCGCTTCATCGGTCGGGCTGCCGGCACTGTGGGCTTCGAGCACCTCGTCTACCACTTCCTCCAGCCCCGGTTGGCGTTGGGTAACCTGGCGACGACCACCGCCAGAACGGCGGGTGCGCTTGGCACCGCCACTGGGACGCTGTGGGGGGTGGTGATCGTCGTTGCCCATGGCCTCCAGCTCGCGGATTCCCGTATAGATCGTTCGCCGACTCATCCCCAACACTCGCGCCACATACGCGACACCACCAAAGCCGATCTTCAGCGCCTCGGACGTGGCGTAGCGGCTCGGTGGTCTCCCGGCAGCGAACGGAAGTAGAATCGCATGAAGTCTTCGTGCGATTGATCGTAGCCTTGAAACTCATTCTAACGGCTACTACCTCATTATAAACCAAAATCAGTTAGCGGACAAAATTGTCGAGCTATCTGGTGGGAAGATGGATTATAGGCAATTTGCTTTATGGCTCAAGCCGAAAATGTTTGAGAATTAAGTAATGAAAGTATGGGAAGAATAGTCACGACCATAGATATAAGGTTAAGTTTTTTGCCGACGTGGTGGAATTGGTAGACACGCTATCTTGAGGGGGTAGTGGCGGAAGCCGTGCCGGTTCGACTCCGGCCGTCGGCACCAACTCAGCCGTCGGCACTAAATCAAAGGAAATTCCCAAGGGGGCCGTGCCTTCACCATTTATCCGCGACGTGCCAATGCTGTAACGAATGCACTGGAAAGATATACCCAAAACACCGCTTTACGCGGTTGTACAGGGGCCATGCGCGAGAACCATGTTCAACACATCTGGATCTACTCCAAAGGATTAGCTCGTAACATACACTTGAGTGCACACATAGAATACTTTGTATTTCCATCAGGTGCCAGAATAAATCGAATTCAAGTTGGTTTAATTATCACGGAAGCCGTGTGTCTTGCCTGATTTACCTAGCCGGGAAGGAGCCCAGGGAGGGGGAAGGTGGTAGAAGACTAGAGTATCATCGCGAATTGACCCATGACAAACGCATAGCACACGAACGGGCTGTACTGAACAGCATAATAATACAGTGAACGAAACAATCTGTGAGAATCTGAGTAATCTGTGGATTTGCAAAATAAGAATCATGTTTTGCAGGAAGATTTATCCTGTGCTTGCCCTGAAGGGTAGCTTGACAGTCGCGCACAAACTCCACTAGACTTGATCGCTACGCCTGCAGCCATAAAAACTACATAAAGCGCGGGGGGGAGGAGGCGAGGTGCTCGAGAACTATCTGCCCATCCTGGTCTTCTTGGGTGTAGGGCTTTTAGTAGGGGGGGGGGTATCATAGCGGGCTTCGTGTTGGGCGAGCATCGTCCGGATGCAGCCAAAAACGCCCCCTACGAATGTGGTTTCGATGCCTTTGAGAATGCGCGCATGAAATTCGATGTGCGCTACTATCTGGTCGCCATCCTCTTCATCATCTTCGATCTTGAGATTGCCTTCCTCTTTCCCTGGGCCGTGGTGCTGGACGCCGTGGGGAAGGTCGGGTTTGTCGCTATGGTCGTCTTCCTGGGCATTCTCGTTGTTGGTTTCATCTACGAGTGGAAGAAAGGGGCCCTGGAGTGGGAGTGAGGGTTCCGGGCAAGTCGTGTTCCCGTGTTTGCAACCGGGGGTTTGGTAAATCCCGGCGGTGGGGTTCGTGGCCCGGTGCTTGCAGAGCACGGCTTCTGAACGGGCCAGAACTGTCAATGATGGCAAACCGATTTTGACCGATTTGCGTTGATTCGCGTTCATTTGCGGCAAAAAGGAATTCCCGAGGGAAGTACTTGACAGATGTTATCGGTACTTCGGCACTGCTGTACTAGCGACGAGGTCGGTCATGGGTATTGAGGGAATCCTCCCGCAGGGTGTGATTACCACCACGGCGGATAAGCTGATCAACTGGGCGCGCACCAACTCCCTGTGGCCCATGACTTTCGGCTTGGCCTGTTGTGCGGTCGAGATGATGCATGCCGGGGCCGCTCGCTATGACCTCGATCGTTTCGGCATCGTCTTCCGTCCCAGTCCCCGCCAGTCCGACGTGATGATCGTGGCCGGGACCCTGTGCAACAAGATGGCGCCGGCCCTGCGCAAGGTCTACGATCAGATGGCCGAGCCGCGCTGGGTCATCTCCATGGGTTCCTGCGCCAACGGCGGTGGCTACTATCACTATTCCTATTCGGTAGTGCGGGGTTGCGACCGCATCGTGCCGGTGGATATCTATATTCCCGGTTGCCCGCCCACGGCAGAGGCCCTCCTGTACGGTATCCTTCAGCTACAGAACAAGATCCGCCGTACCAACACCATCGCGCGTTGAGTAGTCATCCGCAAATGTCACACCAGGAATCGAGAACCGGCGACGCTAGGTTGGACACTCTGGCAGATGGGCTCGGCAGGCATTTCGGCACGCAGGATTGCAAGGTGCTGACCGCCGTGGGAGAGGTTACCTTGGTGGTTCCTCCCGAGGGATTGCTCACAGTCGCCACCGAGCTGCGTGACCATGAAGACTTTCGCCTCGAGCAGTTGATCGATGTCTGCGGGGTGGACTATGCGGCCTACGGGCGTTCGGAGTGGATCACGGCAGAGGCTTCGAGCAGCGGCTTCGGGCGTGGCGTCGCGCGCGGTTTCGAGTTTGCGGATATCGAAGATCCCAAGCGCTTCGTCGTGGTCTACCATCTGCTTTCGCTGACCCACAATCGACGCCTGCGAGTGCGCGTATATGCCGGCGCGCCGCGGCCCATGGTAGATTCGGTGGTGACGATCTGGTCATCGGCCGCTTGGTTCGAGCGCGAGGCCTTCGATCTGTTCGGCATCCTCTTTAAGGGTCACCCGGACCTGCGGCGTATCCTCACCGATTATGGCTTTGTGGGCCATCCCTTCCGCAAGGACTTTCCCCTGGTTGGTCAAGTGGAGATGCGCTACGATCCCGAGCAGGCGCGGGTGGTCTACGAACCCGTGAGTATTGAGCCGCGGACCCTGGTGCCCCGCGTCATTCGCACCGACGGCCGCCACGAGGCCGGGGCGCCGGATTCCACCAATGCCTGAGATCCGCAACTACACCCTGAATTTTGGCCCGCAGCACCCGGCGGCCCACGGGGTGTTGCGCCTGGTCTTGGAGTTGGACGGTGAGGTGATTGTCCGCGCCGATCCCCATATCGGGCTGTTGCACCGGGGTACCGAGAAGCTCGCCGAGTCCAAGCCTTTCAATCAGAGCATCGGTTACATGGACCGGCTCGATTACATGTCCATGATGTGTAACGAGCACGGCTATGTGCGCGCCATCGAGAAGCTGTTGGGGATTACAGCCCCCGAGCGCGCCCAGTGGATCCGCACCCTGTTTGACGAGATCACACGCATCCTGAATCACCTACTCTGGCTGGGGTCGCATGGGCTCGACGTAGGCGCTATGACCATGTTCCTCTACTGCTTTCGCGAGCGCGAGGACCTGCTGGATTGCTACGAGGCGGTCTCCGGTGCCCGTCTGCACGCCGGCTATTATCGCCCCGGCGGCGTCTACCGGGACCTGCCCGACAAGATGCCGCGCTATCCGGAAGCGGCCACCAAATACCACAGCCGGGCGGACATGAAACGCAAGAATGCCGCCCGCGACGGGTCCCTGCTCGACTTCATCGCGGATTTTACCGAACGCTTCCCGACCTATGTCGACGAGTACGAGACCCTGCTCACCGACAACCGGATTTGGAAGCAGCGCACAGTTGGCATCGGTATCGTCTCTCCTGAGCGTGCCCTGCAGCTCGGTTTTACAGGCCCCATGATACGAGGTTCCGGCTTTGCCTGGGACCTGCGTAAAAAACAGCCCTATGCCGCCTACGACCAGGTGGATTTCGATATCCCCGTGGGCCGGAACGGGGACTGCTACGACCGCTACCTGGTGCGGGTCGAAGAGCTGCGTCAGTCCAACCGCATCATTAAACAGTGTGTGGACTGGCTGCGCGTCAATCCGGGACCGGTGATGATCGACGATCACAAGATCGCGCCGCCCCCCCGTGCGGAAATGAAGGATGGCATGGAGTCCCTGATCTATCACTTCAAACTCTTCACCGAGGGTTATTGCCCGCCCCCGGGCGAAGTCTATTCCGCGGTGGAAGCGCCGAAGGGCGAATTCGGCTGCTATATCCTCTCCGACGGTGCCAACAAACCCTATCGACTCAAGATCCGGGCGCCGGGATTTGTCCACCTCTCGGCCATGGACGAGATGGCCAGGGGCCACATGCTGGCGGATGTAGTCGCCATCATCGGCACCATGGATATCGTATTCGGGGAGATCGACCGCTGATGGGCTACAGAAGGGCACCACTCAGGGTCCCGTCCGACCGCGCCAGGGAGGCCCTGTTCACGCCCGAGATCCGCGCCGAGATCGACCGCCAGATCGCTAAGTACCCGCCCGAGTGGAAGCAATCCGCGGTCACGTCGGCTTTGACCCTGGTGCAGGAATCCAACGGCGGCTGGCTGGGTCGGGAGCTCATGGATGACGTGGCCGTCTACCTCGAGATGCCAGCGATTGCGGTCTACGAGGTTGCCACCTTCTACGGCATGTACGACCTGGAGCCGACGGCCAAAAACAAGGTATGCATTTGCAACAGCATCTCCTGCCTATTGTCCGGCTCCGAGGACCTGCTCTCGCATGTGGAAAAAAAGTACGGCCTCAAGCCTGGCCAGACCACGCCCGACGGCAGATTCACCTTCAAAGAGGTCGAGTGCCTGGGGGCCTGCCGCCATGCCCCGGCGGTGCTCGTCGGAAAGACTTATCACGAGAACCTGTCTACCGAGGCGCTGGATGCGCTGATCGCAGGGTTGGAGTGAGCTGATGGACCAGTCTCACAACGGTGTCTGCTTCCGCACCCTGCATCTGGAGGAGCCGGCCGCCCTGGGGACCTACCGCAGCATCGGCGGCTATGCCCAGTGGGAGAAAATCCTCAAAGAGAAACCGGACCCCAATGACATCATCGAAGATCTCAAGCTCTCGACCCTGCGCGGGCGCGGCGGTGCCGGATTTCCCACCGGGCTCAAGTGGAGCTTCATGCCCCGCAAGGCCCCGGGACAGAAATACATCGTCTGCAACTCGGATGAAGGCGAGCCCGGCACCTGCAAAGACCGGGATATCCTGCGTTACAACCCGCACCAACTCATCGAAGGCATGGCAATTGCCGGCTACTGCATCGGCGCCACGGTGGGCTACAACTACATTCGCGGTGAGTTCTACGAGCCCATCACCTGCTTCGAGACCTCCCTGCGGGAGGCCTATGACGCGGGCCTGCTCGGCAAGGACATCCAGGGGTCGGGGACGGATTTCGACCTCTACACCCACTTAGGGGCCGGTGCCTACATCTGCGGCGAAGAGACGGCACTACTCGAGTCCATCGAAGGCAAAAAGGGCCAACCCCGCCCCAAGCCTCCGTTCCCCGCCCAGGCAGGGCTTTACGGTAGGCCCACCACCATCAACAATACCGAGTCCCTGGCCTCGGTCCCCGTCATTCTGGAAAAGGGCGGTCAATGGTTCCTGGAGCAGGGACGGCCCCACAGCGGTGGTCACAAGTTGTTTTCCGTGACGGGTCACGTCAACCGGCCCGCCAACTTCGAGATTCCCCTAGGCACACCTTTCAAGGACCTGCTGGAAATGGCCGGCGGCGTCAAGGACGGTAAGGCGCTCAAGGCGGTCATCCCCGGTGGCTCCTCGGTGCACGTGATGCCGGGGGAAGTCATGCTGGAGACGGACATGGACTACGACTCCATCGCCAAGGCCGGTTCCATGCTTGGCTCCGGGGCCGTCATCGTGATAGCCGAGGGGACCTGCATGGTCAAGGTCCTGGCCAACCTGTCCCATTTCTATGCCGCGGAGTCCTGCGGTCAATGTACCCCCTGCCGGGAAGGGACCGGCTGGCTATCCCGGGTACTACACCGCATCCTGCACGGTCATGGCCGGCCGCAGGACCTGGATCTGCTCGACGGCGTGGCAGAACGCATCGGCGGGCGCACCATCTGCGCTCTGGGGGATGCGGCGGCCATACCGGTCCAAAGCTTCCTGAAACATTATCGCCACGAATTCGAGTACATGATCGAACATGGCAGGAGTATGGGCGAGGCCGCCTGAGGTGGCGGAGAGACTATCGACTGCATGTTAGGAGAGCGATAAAACGGAAATTTTTCAAACAGCTTTAAAGAATTGGCAAGATCGGCAATCATTCCGATTGCCACCGTTCTTCTCGTTACCTGGTTCTAGATTTTAGCCCTCTCTTCTGGAAGAGTACGCTTGGTCTGAAAGACTACACCTGTCGCAAATGCCAGATGGCCCAAATGCGTCCGGTAGCTCGCAATATCACTGTAAAGCCTGTGGTGCCTATAGCGTATTTGAGCGCAAAAGAACGTGCACCGGAAGAAAAACGCGTACCATCTTCTTGTAAAGAAGCCATCGTTTTCAGTGATTATTGGCGCGCGTACCAATCCGTCATTCCGACCGAGCAACATCGCCCTGGGGGTAAAGAAACGTGGATTAAAATGCATGAGATCTGTTTAAAACTCTTCGTACACCGATATAATACCGAATTATTGCCGATTGTTGGCTAGATATCACTTCAAAAATCACCACTATCACATTCTCAAAGGTGTCGTGAGCAGAGACCACGTGCGTCTGCGTCTGTTTGTCTCGGCGCCACCGAGTAGGGCGCCGAGCGAGATCATGCGGCGTATCGAAGGACGCAGTTCGACCAAACGGTTCGAGAGCTTCCCGGATCTGAGAATAAAGATACTGGGGACGGTATTTTGGGGCTTGCGGGTATTTTTTGGTCACTTCGGGAGAGACGCATCACTTCGCGCCCAAAGTCGATGATAATTTTCGGACCGAGCCCTAAACGGGTCTACTGACCCGTATCCGGACTTTCAGTCCGTAGCACTAACCCACTGGCTTTAGCTGGTGGTTGTTAAGTATTGCAAACTCAGAAAACTAAAAATTTAAAAAAACCACGCATCCGATTCGCTGGATTCGTAGTTTTTCCTCTAGTTTTCCGAATGGTAACGCTTAACTTAATGGCATTGGCATTAGCCGTCCGAGTAGATGATGCTGTCGAGGTCTACCTGGCCCCGGATCGCAGCCTGTAGCTGCTTTTTGGCGGCAGCCGGGGCGATCTCGGTGTAGACTTTTCCTTGCCGTTCCAGGATCCCGAAGGCAATCGTTTTACCGCCTGCTCCACGAGCCTCCTCCCACGGACACGGCACGCACTAAAATAGGATTCATCGACTTCAACCTCGCCAGAGAAGGGCGATGAAGCGTCACAAACCTGGGCAACTCTAATTCGTAACTTCAAGAGTATCTTGTTAATCATAGGGCGGCTTACACCACTCAACTCAGCGATTTTCAAGGTCGGTAAATCAAGCGCAAAAGAGCGTATGATCACTCCGAATTTGGCTTCGGAAAGGTGTGAACGCCTAAAATACCTGTTTTTTACTTGCCAAACGTGAATAAGGAAGCACATCTTCAGATGTGCTACCCTAAGTAGAAATGTCATGGTTGGGGATCAGGAAGTGTCAGCAGAATTTAAGCATGTGGTTGAAAATACAGAAAATTTTTCTTCATATCATCGCTGGAAGTGCAGCACGACGACGATGTAGAGCAGGCTTGAGATGAATTAGCCCAGGAAAGATCCACGGAACTTGAAGCAGGTGAAGTAGTAAGGTGTTTCGTGGGAAGAACCTGTTTCCGTGAACTAGGTGAACCATTTAATGGAGAAATCAATAAAACACGGCCTTGCGTTGTAATACCACCTAACGAAATGTCAGCGCTATCAAAGGTTCTAATGGCGCCGATGACTACGAAGGGTTTTGGATTTCCATGTAGGGTTTCATGTAGATTCAAGGGAAAAGACGGCTTGATCTTGCTAGATTAAATAAGAGCCGTTGATAAATCAAGATTAGTAAAAAAACTAGGGGTAATCAGGGCCGGACTCAATTGATGGGTCATTTTCCACAGATCATTCGTCTGACAGAGTCGGGCAACCAGAGAAAAAATGACGGATAAGATCACTATCGAGATCGACGGGTGCGTCTGTGAAGCAACCCCCGGCGAGGCGATCATCACGGTCGCCGACCGCGAGGGTATCCCTATCCCGCGTTTCTGTTACCACAAGAAGCTATCCGTTGCTTCCAATTGCCGCATGTGTCTGGTGGAAGTAGAGCAGGGTGGACGACCCTTTCCCAAGCCGGCCCATGCCTGTGGCACACCTGTTGCCGGGGGTATGCGGGTACTGACCCGATCACCCCTGGCCCTGGATGCCCAGCGGGGTACCATGGAATTCCTGCTCATCAATCACCCGCTGGACTGCCCGATCTGCGATCAGGGCGGCGAGTGCGAGTTGCAAGACGTAGCCATGGGCTATGGCGGGGATGTCTCCCGGTACAGCGAACGCAAGCGGGTAATCGCGGACGAGGACTTGGGTCCCCTGATCGCCACCGATATGACCCGCTGCATCCACTGTACCCGCTGCATACGGTTCGGGGCAGAGATTGCGGGCGTCCGCGAGTTGGGTGCCACCGGGCGCGGTGAAGACATGCGCATCGGCACCTATGTGGCGCACACCGTCTCCCACGAGCTCTCGGGCAACGTCATTGATCTCTGCCCGGTAGGGGCCCTGACCTCCAAACCCTTCCGCTTCAGCGCCCGCTCCTGGGAGCTGACCCAGGCCGATGGCATCGCTCCCCACGACGCAGTGGGATCGAACATCCATCTCCACATCCGCGGCAACCGGGTCATGCGGGTACACCCCAGGGACAATGAGGCGGTGAACGAGACCTGGATCTCGGACCGGGACCGCTTCAGCTACCAGGGCCTTGCTGCCGAAGACCGCCTGCTCCACCCCATGGTCAAACGGCCCATGGTCAAAGGAGATGCACAGTGGCAGACCTTCACTTGGCAGGAGACCATCGCCATGGTTGCCGAGGGACTCAAAGGGGCCGGCGGCGACGGATTGGGCGCTCTCGTCTCGCCAACCACCACCTTGGAAGAGATGTATCTGCTCCAGAAGGTTGTGCGTGGCCTGGGTAGCAACCACATCGATACCCGCCTGTGGCAACAGGACTTCCGCGGCGATGCCGTCGCTCCTGCTCTGCCCTGGCTCGGGGTGTCCATCGCGGAACTGGAACAGCAACAGGGCCTGCTGCTGATCGGGACGGACATTCGCCAGGAACAACCCCTGTTGGCCCATCGTATCCGTAAAGCAGCTATGGCCGGTGCCCAAGTGGCCTTGGTCAATCCGCTTCGGTTCGCTCTGACCTTCCCGAGCACCCAATACGTCGGCCATCCGGCGAAGATGCTCAATGACCTAGCGGCCATCGCCAAATCCCTGGGTGGCCATGGCTCCGGCGCAGTCGGGGATCTAATCGCCACCGCCCAGCCAGAGACGTCCCACCAGCAAACCGCGGGTTGGTTGCAGGAGGCGGGGCGGCAGGGTAGGAGGCTGATTCTGCTCGGCGCACTCGCCGTGGCCCACCCGGACTACTGCCTCATTGAGAATCTGGCCCGGACGATTGCCGACGCGGCCGGGACAGCAATCGGCTACCTGCCGCCGGCTGCCAACAGCGTAGGGGCCCACCTGGCCGGCGCCTTGCCGTATCTGGCGCCTGGAGTGCGGCCGAGTGAGACCACCGGGATGTCCACGGCGGAGATGTTGGGGCGTCCCCGCAAGACTTATCTGTTATGGGGCCTCGAGCCTGCTTATGACCTCGGCAACCCGGCCCAGGCGGTGAAAGCCTTCGACCAGGCCGAGTTCGTCGTGGCCTGCGCGACCCATCGCAGTCCGTCCCTGGAGCAGACAGCCGACATCATGCTGCCCATCGCTGCCTTCGCCGAGACCTCGGGCACCTTCGTCAATGCAGGTGCGACCTGGCAATCCTTCCGCGGAGCGGTGATCCCGCCCGGAGAAGCGCGGCCCGGCTGGAAACTGTTGCGGGTTTTGGGCAATCTGCTTGACCTCCCCGGTTTCGACCAAACCAGCTCGGCGGATGTCCTCACCGAGTTGCAAGGGATCTGCGGTAGTATAAAACCGAGCAACCGGCCGCGGGGAAACCTCGAGGTGGAACCGCAGGGCTCGGGAAAGGGGCTTGTCAGGATCGGCAATCTGCCCATCTATGCCGTAGATGCCCTGATACGCCGCGCCCCGGCCCTCCAGCGCACGTCGGCCGCCGGTCGGCTCGGCGCATTTCTGAGTCGTGCCGAGGCATCAAAGCTGGGACTGGCCGAAAACGACCTGGTAGAGGTACACCAGAACGACTTCTCCGCTAGGATGCGGGTGGATCTGGACGATATGGTCCCCGCAGGTTGTGTGCGCATCCCGGCCGGGGTTGCCGGTAGCGAGACCTTGGGGGACCGGATCGGTCCCGTCTCCATGGCTAAGGTCTAGTACAACGGTACCGAAATATTGGTAACATGGAAATCTTTTTGGCTCTTTATGGATTCCAGACTGATCGAAGGGGACGGCGGTCCGTAGCACTCTGACTGACGACAGAACAGGCAGTCTTTTCTCAATAACAACAGAAAGTTATACGATGCCCCTTTGGCTTGCTGAGAAGGCGAATTTGCGCAAAATACCCTACCCGTCTGGAATCCATAAAGAGCCATCGTTTTTTGCCGCAAATGAGCGCAAATCGATCGCAATCAGCTCACCATTAGTGACCATTCTTGATCTATTTGCATCCATTTGCGTTGATTTGCGGTTAAGTCTCCCCTAATGATCCTGCGAGTTCAATGATGATCGAACTCTGGAACTCACTACCGGAAGTCATCCGGATCCTGCTCAAGATCGTCGTCCTCCTAGGACCGCTCATGGGCCTGGTAGCTTACTACACCCTGGCCGAGCGTAAAGTCATCGGCTACATGCAGATTCGGATCGGCCCCAACCGGGTCGGGCCGCACGGCCTCCTGCAGCCCATCGCCGATGCGGTCAAACTCATGTTCAAGGAACTCGTGCTGCCCACCGAGGCGAACAAAACCCTCTTCCTGATCGCCCCCATGCTCACCCTGGGCCCGGCCCTGGCCGCCTGGGCCGTGTTTCCCTTCGACGAAGGGCTGGTGCTGGCGGACATCAATGCCGGTCTCCTCTACATCATCGCCCTGACCTCGCTGGGCGTTTATGGCGTAATCATCTCGGGTTGGGCCTCCAACTCCAAATACGGTTTCTTAGGGGCCATGCGTTCGGCGGCCCAGATGATCGCCTACGAGATCGCCATGGGCTTTGCCCTGGTAGGGGTCCTGGTGGCGGCCGGCAGCCTCAATCTTGGGGACATCGTGCGTGCCCAGGAAGGCAGCTTACTGACCTGGTTCTGGTTGCCCCTGCTACCCCTGTTCGGCATCTACTTCATCTCCGGCGTAGCGGAGACCAACCGCGCCCCCTTCGACGTAGCGGAGGGCGAATCAGAAATCGTAGCCGGTTTTCATGTCGAATACTCGGGGATGGCCTTCGCGGTCTTCTTCCTTGGCGAATACGCCAACATGATCCTCATCTCGGCCCTCTCGGCCCTCATGTTCCTCGGCGGCTGGCTGTCTCCCCTGCCAGCGACCTGGGTGGACGGGATCTTCCTGCTCGACCACGGCTTTCACTGGCTGGTACTCAAGACCTTCTTCTTCATGTTCTTATTTCTCTGGTTCCGGGCCACCTTCCCCCGCTACCGCTACGACCAGATCATGCGCCTGGGCTGGAAAGTGTTCATTCCCATCACCATTGTGTGGATTCTGGTGATCGGGTTCGCGGTAATCTATAAGCTGCCTCCTTGGTGGGCGGCATAGGGAAGACAATAGCGCTCGACCAGGCATATAAGGACACTATGGGATAGAAGTTCTGTAATTTCATGTACAGATCACATATACCAGACGCCGCATGATCTCGCTCGGCGCCCTACTCGGTGGCGCCGAGACAAACATATGTCGCAGATAAATCTGATCGCCGTTTTATCTTACAAGTGGTTCCTAGATGGAAGAACCAGTTTCCCCGGACGCTAGTGAGACAAACTACGGTTTTCGGTTCAATCATCGAAATGCCTAACTGAAATTGTGGAGGTAAATGTCTGCGCAAGCACAAGTTCAGTATGGCTCTTTATGGATTCCAGAGGGGTAGGGTATTTTGCGCAAATTCGCCTTCTCAGCAAGCCAAAGGGGCATCGTATAACTTTCTGTTGTTATTGAGAAAAGACTGCCTGTTCTGTCGTCAGTCAGAGTGCTACGGACCGCCGTCCCCTTCGATCAGTCTGGAATCCATAAAGAGCCTTCAGTATATATCGGGTGAAGGTAAGCGTCATCGTGCCTATTCAGCTCTGGCGCGAAATTACCTCAGAAAGAGAAACGGCTTATTTGCTGAGAAGTGAGACAATGAAGAAGAGGCTTTTGGAAGCAAAAAGTCGGACTGGAGGCATTTCTCTCGACAACGCCTGCACGCAGCTTGGAATTTGATCCGTAGATTTTGAAGATTATGTCATACAATGATTTTGACTTGAAGAAAGTTAAACGAGAAACTGGGGGTTACATTAACAGAAAAGTAAAATGTCTTTTCTGCCATCAAAAATATTGACATTTCCTCTACTCTTACTGAAATATTAGCGGAAAATATCCCTCTTGCCCGTGCTATCAATACAGGGAAAGCTCGTTTGGAACTTATTATTGCAAATATTCTGGTGGAGGTGCGAAGAATATTTAAGCACAAGGTTAGTTTGTTTTCCGGAATTGAGTTTAATGTCGATAAGGAAAAGAGGTTAAGTGGTTTCTGTTATTTGTTATTAGTGCCTCCAGGAACAATTAACATTGAACAGTCCTGTCATTACTAAGGTAATCAGGTTATGCGATTATACGGTGTAATTACTACTGGAACCGCATGGAAATTCATAAGGGTCTAGATAACTTTAGCATCTTCACCAGCATGCTAAGGTTTTGTTATGTAAGGAAAAAACATGTATTTTAGGCGTTCACACCTTTCCGAAGCCAAATTCAGAGTGATCATACGCTCTTTCGCGCTTGATTTACCGGTCTCGGAAATCGCTGAGTATGAGTGACGCAAGCCGCCCTAAGATTAATCAGCTACTCTTGAAGTTACGAATTGGAGTCGCCCAGGTTTGTGACGCTTCATCGCCCTTCTCTGGCGAGGTTTGAAGTCGATGAATCCTAT
>Ga0209782_1000260_pt1 | contig 21237 bp, 20 predicted proteins | sample WorMetmaBAHAMAS1_FD_187390 | JGI IMG/M metagenome (GOLD analysis project Ga0209782, IMG submission 187390) | Marine gutless worms symbiont microbial communities from Max Planck institute for Marine Microbiology, Germany - Inanidrilus... | ecosystem: Host-associated > Annelida > Digestive system...
AACCCGCCATGATGATCATCCGGGCCGATGGTCACGGTGAGATCGCCTTCGGCGCAATGCAGGCAGGCCTCGATCTCGAATACAGCCGGTCGATGGTTTTCTTCACCTGGGACGGCTTCGACGAAATGGACGAGACCACCCTCAAAGCCGAGCGGGCGACTTCTTCAACAGCCTGCTAGGCCCGTAAACGTTGAACAGCCGAAGCGACACCGTTGGCAGGCCATAGGTCTGGTGCCAGTGGCCGACGTATTGCTCGCCGATGTATTTGGTCAGCGCGTACGGATACATGGGCCGGGCCGGCGCCGTCTCTGGCGTCGGATAGGCGTCGGGGATGCCGTAGCACGACGACGAGGCGGCGTAGACGAATCGCTTCACCCCCGCCTTCCGCGACGCTTCGAGGACGGCAGCGGTGCCGTCGACGTTGGCGCGGTGGTAGTCCAGCGGTTGCTGGATCGATGGCACGATGTCGGCCAGCGCCGCCAGATGGAACACCCAGTCGGCGCCGGCGAACAGCGGTGCGATGGCCTCGGCGTCGGCGACGTCGGCGGTCCGCACGGCGAGTGCCGGATGCCCGACGAGGGCGGCAAGGTTGTCGGCGGACCCGGTCGAGAAGTTGTCGACGACGGTGACCCGGTGGCCGTCGGCGATCAACCGCTCGACCAGATGGCTGCCGATGAAGCCGGCGCCGCCGGTGACGATCGCGTGCACGGGTTCAGGGTTCACTGGCGCGGGTCCCTTCGGCATCGGCGTTGCTGCGCTGCGCTCCGGCGGGGCGCGAGCCGCCGAGCACCGGACCGCATCCTGGGGCGGGCAAGGTTAGCATCGGATTAACCCCCGACCAAGATCAGCACCCCTCGATCAACTCGGGGTGGCGGGCGAGGAAGTCCCGGGCGACGCGCGGTGCCAAGCCGACGTTCATGGGATCGGCGGCGACGCGGAAGGCTGATTGGCGGCGTTCGTCCTCGGCGGAATAGATCGCCTGGGCGTCCAGCACGTCCAGCATTTCCAACGTCGCATCTGCGATATCCTCTGGCGTGTTGACGACGACATCGAGGCCTTGGCGGTCGAAGAACGCCGGCTCCATCGCAGCGAACAAGGGCGGCGCCAGAGCTTCGGCGATGCTCAGCAGCCGTCCGTCGTTGCGCAGGCGGATCAGCTTGGGCAGGAAGATGTCGCCCCGGCAGTAGGGCCACGGGCCCAGCGGGAACCAGTTGGTACCCAGCGTCGGCACGCCGAAGGCGACGGCGGTGCTCGACGGTCCCGAGGCCATGCCGAGATAGAACCGCGCGGCGGCGATCAGATAGACGTCCATCCAGTCGGCGCGAACCTCGCTCAGCGCATAGTCGATCACGCCTTTCATCACCGGTAGCCGCGTCATCGTCGGGTCGCCGAGCCGCACCACCCAGCCGCCGCGCCGGATGATCGCCTCGATCGCCGGCAGGTAGGTTTCGATGTCGGCGTTGCGGTGGCGGTTGTGGTTCCATGGCCGGTCCTCATCGAAGAACCCGGCCTCGCGCACATGCAGCGCGACGAACCAGGCGTCGTCGGGGACGCCGAGACGGCTGAGGACAGCGCGGCCGCGGCGGGCGTGGTCCTCCGAAAGGGTCAGCAGTGGCCCCCGCCCGTCCGCCTCCCATATCCCCTGCACGGCGCGGTGCGCGACGTCGCGGTGCAGGGTGCGGCCGTCCGGCAGGGTGTAGTAGTCGCAGAAGATCATGCTGGCGCCGCGGGTTGCTCGCATCTCGTCGATGGACGCCGAGTCGGAGACCACACGGACATGGGGTCCCCAGCAATCGAGCAGGGATTGGTTGACGATCTCCTCGGCGGGGGCGAGGAGCATTGGCTCGGCGCGGTCGATGAGGCCAAGCTCGCGGACCTTGAGGTAGAGGTCGATCTTCGCCGCCATCTCGCCGAAGTAGCGGCAGATCACCGTTGCCGGTGACAGCAGGTGGACCAGAGGCGCGCCGACTTCGCGGGCGTTGTCGCGGGCGTTGCCGTAGAGCCGATCGATGCCGGCGCGGTAGGCGGTGGACGATTCCTCGTAGCGGCCCAGCCGGAACAGCACGTCGCCCAGGCGGAAGACGAAGTCGATCACCGCCGGATAGTGGCGGTGGGCGAGGGCGTAGACCTCGGCGGCCTTCTCGGGCTCGCCCTTCAGCAGGTGGATGTGGCCGAGCCCGTCCAGGAGACGTGCCGCGTCATCGTCCCAGACGCCGTGGGCCAGCGCGCGGCGGATGTAGGGCTCGGCGTCGAGCTGGGTCTTGCGCACCGACATCATGATCAGGCCAATGCGGCGGTTGATCTCCAGTCCCTTGGGATCCTGGCGGTACTCGTCCAGCAGCCGCGCCAGTTCGGCGAAGGTGACGTCAGGCATCCCCGCTCCCTTCGGTGCCGGCGACGCGTTCGGCGAGCACGAGACGGATCAGCAGCGCCTCCTGGAGGCCGTGGTCGTGGACCATCAGCGGCACCGGCCGATACTCCGACGACACGACGCGATAGCCGCAATCGGGCAGGATGCTGTCGTAATTGTGGATCATCAGCACGCCGTCCCAGTGCACCGTGTCGACGGGATTGGCGGCGAAATTCGGATAGTCGAGGGTCGGCACGCAAATGCTGAAGTACTCGGCGGCGAGGATTTTCTCGACGCCATGGTCGTGGCAGCACCGGTAAACGGTCTTCAGCGCCTCCGGCAGCATCACATCGGCCGTCCGGCAATGGGCCAGCAGCGTCGTTCCCGGCCGCTCGGCGAGGGCGCCGAGCAGCGCGTTGAGGTCGGAGGAAAACATCAGGTTCGGCGCCTGGAAATTCGCCCGGTTCAGTTCGGTCGCGGTCTCGGCGATGTCATACCCGGCCCACGTCGTTTCCGGATGGCGCCCGGCGAGGGCGGCTTCGCGAATTCCGCAGAGAGTCCCGAAATTGACGACCTTCCGCAGGTCCGGTTCGGCGGCGATCAGCGCCTCGATCCGCTCGAACATCACAGTGTTGGTCCAGGCATTGACCGAGCGCAGAGTCTTTTCCTCGGCGCAGTCTTCGCGGTGGGTTCGCCACAGTGCACTCACGTGGTCGGGATGGGTGTAGGCTGCCGTCGAGCCGATCTGACCGAACGCGCCGCCGTCAACGCGCCGCCGGGCGATGGCGTCGGCAAGCTGCGCGCTCCAGTCGCGGTCCTCCTGCTGGCGCCGGCGGATTTCGTCGGCGGGAGCGGCGGCAAAGGCGCGCGCGACGGCGACGCGGGACTCCACGATTTCGCCGGCACAGAACAGCGCCGCGGCGCGTTCGAGCAGGATCGAACGGGCGTCAACGCGCGCGGCGACGCCGCGGTCGAGGATATCGGCGGCGCGCCTGTGGTCGTCCTCCAGCATGGCCAGTTTGGCCAGCATCCGATAGGCGAAGCGGACAGGACCACCGAGCCCGGCAAGACGGTCCTCGTCGTCGGACTCCGCCGGCCGGCTGCCGATGAGACCGCGCATCGCAAGCTCGAGGCCGAGGAACGACGGGCTAAACTGTCTTAGTTCGGGCGTCGCTGCAGCCTCAAGGCGCGCCGCCGCGGCCGGAGGATCGGCGGCCAAGGCGTCGACGGTGTCCTGCATATCGTCCTCATGGGCCGGATCGGACAGGCGGTCGAGGAACCGGACTAATCCGCGAAGGCCCTGGATTGCGTAATCCGTTGCCGGCGCCGGGGCGAAGGCGGTGGAACGCATATGTCTCCAGACGGCATTGGTCAGCGGTTTATCGTCGGCCGTCGCGTCAGGCTCGCCGCCGAGGGCAAGGAGGGCGCCGGCATGGATTCCGCGCAGGGACTCCGAGGGTCCATGGCGTGAAATCCCGTGAGCGGCGATATCCCTTGTGGCGGCGAGGTCGCCCCGAGTCGCTTGTCTGCCGGCGAGGATTGCGCAGGCAACCGCGCTTTTTTCGGGCTGCTCGCCAAGACGACGTTCCAGCTCCGCGGTGGCCTCCGAGTCCTCATCGGAACGGAGCGCCAGTTCGAGGGTGGTTGCCATCGTGCTGTCGCCTTCGGCGCGAACGCGTCCAATCAAGGACCGCGCGGCGTAGCGGTCGTCGCTAAACGCTTCCAGGATGGCGTCCACGCTGGCGTCCTGGGCCTCCGCCGTCAGCGACCCGGCCGCGGCCAACACCTTCGCCGTGCCGGCGATGTCAGCCGGCGTGATGGGACCGTCTAGCGCCGCCGCCAGCGAGTCACGCAGTAGGCTCGGCCAGCCGTCAGCGAGGTACGTTGGGCTTTTCATGCCGAGGGCGAGAAACCAATGTGCGTCGCCGAAGCGGCCCTGGACTTGGCAGATGCGGGCCAGCTTCAGGGCGAGCAGCGGGTCGGCGACGCCCGCGTCGATGGCGCGTTCGATCCCGTCCCGCAACTCGGCAGCCCGCGGGCCATCCGCCGCCAGATCGGCGAGGTCGAAGGCGTCGGCGGTGCTCATGACCGCGCCCCGGCGAGGAACGGGCGGATGTAGTCGTCATCGCCGAACCGCCCGCGATAGCGCTCTATCTCGTGGTGCAGATCGTCGACGAAACCGTGGCGCTTGATGAAGGTCAACACTCCGAGCACGAAGTCCCGTTCCACGTAGCGCTTGGCGGCAATTCGCTTCAGCACCTCGACGGCGTCGGCGATTTCTCCCCGCTGTTCGAGGACGTCAATCGCCGAGCCGATGCGCGCATACGCGCGGTCCGAGGGCACCACCGGAAGGCCGGGCTCGGTGAGGATGGCGGCGACCATACGCATGATCCGCACCTCTTTGTCGAACGCCGGTCCTCGCGTGGCGAGGGCGGCATCGAATCGACTGCGATAGCGGTTGTAGAGCCGCCGGTCGTAGACGTTTTGGTCCTCGATCTGGCGGAGGATCGTCTCTGGGTAGCGTTCGCGTGCCGCCGGGGCACGGCCGTCGCTGAGAACCTGGCGGTTGAGCGAGAACAGCGGCCCGCATCCCAGCGTCCCTTGCAGGTCGACCATGCTCTCGACGAACCTTTCGCGCATCAACACACAGGAGAAATGGGTCTCCAACGTCTCGACCGCCTGCTCGTAGTGGGCCGCTGTCGTCGCCATGTTCGGAGATACCGGGCGCTCATTGACGAAGTCGAAGGGTTCCGGATCGGCCTCCATGTGGCCGAGGCCACAAATTCGCCGGACCATGCCGTCGTGCGATTCGAAGTCCTCCGCGAGCCATCGGGCGCAATCGAGCCGCCGGCCCTGAAGCGTGCAGTACCGCTCGTAGCGCGACAGCAACCGATCCACCGGATCGCGCAGCATGGTGAAATAGACACACGGGCGCGGCACATGCCGGTGCGCGCCGTAGAAGAAATGGCCCATGTAGATGGGATGCGAATCCCTAGCGGCGGCGGTTCGAAACGCATCGTAGGAGACGTATTCATTGTCGATCGTTCCGCCGAGCTTGAACGCCGCCTCGAGGCCGAACTCCTCCTGCAGGATGGCGCAGACCGCGAGACCCGCCGAGCGCGACTGGTGAAGGAAGATCAGCGCCTTGCCGCCGAACGGGTCCGAAACCAGGGTCATTGGTTCGCCGTCAGGTCGAGAACAGCCCGGGCGCGGTGACGCCAGGTATGGCCGGCCTCGAGGCGTTCGCGGGCACGCGCGACCCGTTGGGTGTTGTCCCCATCGAACGCGCCGCGGATCGCGGCCCCGAAATCGGCCGGATCATCGACCAGTTCGACGGTGTCGCCGAACGCTTCCACCCAGAACGATGACCACGTCGAAACGACGAGCGCGCCGCGAGAAATCCCCTCGAACACCCGCTCGTGGGAGCCGGTCTGCGCCGACATGGCGTTGACGACGACTTTCGCGCGGCGAATGAGCGCCATGACGTCCCCGGTTTCGAGCGGGCCGGCCAGCGTGGCCCGAGGGTTCCGCTCGGCCAACGATTCCCAGCCCAAGCCACAGATCACAGCGCCGGGTATATCGAGCATGGAAAGCGCCGCCTGCCATCTGGCCACCTGGCGGAGATAGTAGTCGACATGATCGGCCATCAGCAGCATCGCCACTTCGTCCGGCCGGGCAAGACGCTGGCCAAACACCGTCTCGGTGATCGAGCCGATGTCCCGTTCGGGCGCGGCATTGCAGGCATCGACGATGTCATTCAGCAGGGATTCCTTGTAGCGGCCGAACCTTTGCCACCCTTCGCGCAACGCCTCGGGCGGCTTGCCGTAGTGAAGGCTTGCAGCGAGCACCGCGGGCACGTCGCGCTCCGTCCATGCCAATGCCGGTTCCGGCGTCGCACCGTGCGGTAGGCAGTGGATGCGCGCGGGGACGCTGTCGAACCGCTCGGCGATGCGGCGGGCGAACGGCAGGTGGGTCGGCGAGAAAACACTGGCCCGGGCCTTCGGCAACGCGGTCAGCACGTCCATCATGTAGATCGCCGAATGGTAGGGCGGGTCGGCGGTGTAGAGCACCAGGGGGATTCCGCCGAGGCCGGCATCCCGGAACCGCGCCGGCGGAACCTTGAAGTTCAGATTGACCACGGCGCGGACCGCGCCCGCGCGGGCCTGCTCGCCGGCCGCGGCGAGCCCGTCGACGGTGATCCATAGGTCGCGGACTGCATAGCCCTCGGCCTCGAATCCCCGGCCAAGCTCGTCGATCATCCGGTGCATGTAGCCGTGCCGCGACACTCCCTTGACCACATAGACGGTTGCGGGCTCAGCGGCCACGGACCGCTCCAACGATGCGCAATAGCTCGGCGGCCCGGTGATCCCATGTGTGGGCGGCGAGGAATGCCTGGTGCCCGCGCTCTGCTTTCGCCTGCGCCTCGTCGGGATGGGCGGTGTAATAGGCGACGGTGTCGGCGAGGTCCTCCGGTTCGGCGAGGAAATGGACGGCATCCGCGCCGAACGCCTCGCGCAGGAACGTGGACTGGGTGGAGATCAGCAGACAGCCGTGGGCGGCGGCATCGAACATGCGTTCGTGGCTGTCGTAATAGTCGGGGAGCAGGTTCACGGCGATGCGTGCGCGCCGCATCAGGGCTTGGACGGCGGCGGCGTCGGTGGCGCCGGAGAACGTTGCTCCACCCGCGGAGGCCGCCGCCAAAGGGCACCAGCCGTCACCGCAGATCACCGCGTCCTGCATGTCCGCGAGCCCTTGGACGGCGCGCCAACGCACGCGTCCGCGTAGGTACATGTCGACGATCTTCATGTGGGCGCAAACCTGGCCGGCCGACAGGTTCTCGTCGCCGGCCAGAACGTCGATGGCGGCATGCTCCAAAGTCTCGTGGGCGCCGTCATCGATGCGGGCGACAATGGCCTCCAATGCCGCGGCCCGGTGCTCTCCGTACCGCTGCCAGTCGGCCCGTTCCGCCTCAGGCTCCCGTTCCAGGCCATAGTTGCCGGCGAAGACAATGGAGATATCGCGTTCGCTCCAGGACACGGATTTCTCGATCGCCGCGGCGGCATGGGGGAGGACGTGGGTGGTCCGGGGCCTCGGGTGGAGCCGGTCGGCAAATCGGGCCTGGCTCTCGCTCGTATGGCTCAGGTGCACCAACTCGAACTGGCCGATGATCTGGTCGCAAAAGGGAAACACCGCGTATGGATGGTCGAGCATATAGAGGAACACCGGCGTTTCGCGCAGCCAGTCGGCGCCGTTGACGAGGACGTTGAGCCCGACGTTCATTGACACCAGGAGACCGATCCGACCGTCGAGCGCGAGAGCCTTGAAAGCGCGGGCGCTGGCCGGTTCGGAGGTATCGAAATCGATGCAGTCACGACCCTGTGCCGCGATCGCCGCTTGCAGCCCGTCCGTCAATCGGTGGACGTTGTTGTGAGCGGCAACACCCCGTACGAACGCGATCACGGTGTCCGGCATCGATGGTCCCTGGTAGGCGACGTTGGCGATTTTCGCTATTAGCTGATTCTTAAGCCGGCACCACTATTGTCCGGTTTCACTCTCGGATTGGTTAACGAATTTGCATCGGGACCGATGAGGACCGGCGCCGTGGCAGTGCGCATCATACCCCGGCTCGAGATCAAGGGGCCAAACCTGGTCAAGGGTGTTCGTTTCGAAGGACTGCGCGTGCTCGGCAAACCCGAAGCGTTTGCCGCGGCGTATTACGAAGCGGGTGCCGACGAACTGATCTATGTCGACGCCGTGGCCAGTCTTTATGAACGCAACAGCCTGCTGGAGATCATCGAGCGGACAGCCAGCGAGATCTTCGTGCCGCTGACCGTCGCCGGAGGTCTGCGGAAACTCGACGACATCCGCGAAGTCCTGCGCGCTGGCGCCGACAAGGTGGCCCTGAACACCGCAGCAATCCGTCGGCCCGAGCTGATTTCGCAGGCGGCGCAAAAGTTCGGCTCGTCGACCATCGTAGTCTCCATCGAGGCCATTCGTCACGGCGACGGCCGTTACGAGGCCTATACGGATTTCGGCCGCGAGAGTTCCGGCGTCGACGCCATCGAGTGGTCGCAGCGCGCGGTCGAACTCGGTGCCGGGGAACTGCTGGTGACGTCCATCGACCGCGACGGCACGGGCAGGGGGTACGATCTGGAGTTGACCGGTTGCATTGCCCGTACCGTGCCGGTCCCGGTGATCGCCGGTGGCGGCGCGGGCAAGTCAGGGGACGTGCATGACGTCATCACCGAAGGTGCCGCCGACGCTGTCAGTGTCGCATCGCTCCTTCACTATCATCTCTCCGGTAGGACTGCCGCGGACGACTCCGCTTTCGCCGCGGAAGGCAACATCGAGTTCCTCCGCGCCGGCGGCGCCAACCCGCGAATCGACGCCTGTGACTTGAGCGAATTAAAGCGGCTCTTGGCGGACAGGGGTGTAAGCGTGAGGCCTACACAGGAGGCGGCGTGATGGTGCGAGTCGCCGTGGTCGATTATGGGCTCGGCAATCTCTACAGCGTCTGCCGGGCCTGTGAACACGCTGGCATGGAAGCGACGATCACCGGTTCGGCCGATGATCTCGCCGCCGCCGACGCAATGGCGGCGCTAAACGAGCGCGGACTGAGCGAAGCCCTGAGACACTTGGCCGCCGACGGCAAACCGTTGTTCGGCATCTGCCTCGGCCTGCAGCTCCTGATGACCGAGAGCCACGAGTTCGGCATTCATCCGGGATTGGGGCTGATCGACGGCGTCGTCGAGCGGCTGCCGGCAAACGGCGGTCGAAAGGTCCCGCAAGTGGGATGGAGTGCAATCAATCCTCCCGCCGGCGTTGACTGGACCGGCACGGTACTTGATGGTGCTGCCGACGCGTATGTCTATTTCGTCCATTCCTACTATGTCCGCCCTGCGGACCCGTCCGTGGCGTTCTCCGAATCCCGGTTCGGTCCATTGGTTTTTTGTTCCAGCGTTCGCCGGGGCAATGTCTTCGGCTGCCAGTTTCATCCCGAACGCAGCGCTTCCCAGGGTCTCGCCATCTATCGCAATATGGCGCGTCTGCTCACCGTCGGAGGGTGCTGGTGACAGCGCACGACGGCCTCGAGGCTTATTACGGCCTGCCCCGGCAGGTGACGTACTGCAAGCGCTGCGTCATGTCGAACCAGCGCCCGGCGTCGACACCCGAGTTCCGCCACGGAACCGACCGCAGGGCGACATCTCTAAGGATCTGGGACGACGGGATCTGCGATGCCTGCCGCTATGCCGAGCGCAAAGCGGAGATCGACTGGGACGCCCGCGAACAGGAGCTGGTTCGGCTCTTGGATGCGCACCGGCGATCGGACGGCGGCTACGATTGCCTGGTGCCTGGAAGCGGCGGCAAGGACAGCTGTTATGCCGCCCACGTGCTCAAGTACCGCTATGGCATGAACCCGCTGACGGTGACGTGGCCGCCGATCCTCTATACCGACGTGGGTTTGCGCAACTTCCGCGCATGGGTCGAGACCGGCGGCTTCGACAACGTCACATTCAAACCCAACGGACGGGCGCAGAAGCTGCTGACGCGGCTGGCCATCGAAAAGCTGATGCACCCGTTCCAGACGTTCATCCTCGGCCAGAAGAACCTGGCGCCGAAGATGGCGATGAAGTTCGACATCCCGCTGGTATTCTTCGGCGAACCCGAGGCCGAGTATGGCAATCCCATCGCCGAGACGAACTCGTCGCTTCGCGACAAGTCTTACTTCTCGATGCAGGACATGTCGGAGGTTCTGCTGGGTGGTGTTTCCGTACCCGAACTGTTGGAGGTCCACGGACTGTCGCTCAACGAGCTGTCCGCGTACCTGCCACCCGACCACCGCGAGCTGGAGCGGAAGCGGATCGAGGTGCACTACCTCGGTTATTACCTCAAATGGACGCCTCAGGAAGCCTACTACTACGCGGTCGAGAACTGCGGATTCGAGGCCAACCCCGTGCGGACCGAGGGAACGTATTCGAAATACAACAGCCTCGACGACAAAATCGACGGCTTCCACTACTACACGACGTGGATCAAATTCGGCCTCGGCCGCGCCACCTACGACGCCAGCCAGGAGATCCGCAACCGTCACCTGACCCGCGACGAGGCCGTCGCGTTGGTGAAGCGATTTGACGGCGAGTTTCCCGAGCGTCATTTCGCCGAAGTGATGGACTACATCGGCATGACGCAGGATCAGTTCATGGGCCTTGTCGACGGCTTCCGCTCGCCGCACCTGTGGATGAAGGAAGCCGGGGAGTGGGTCCTGCGCCACCCCGTGTGGGAAGGCCAGAACTAGCGAGTGCCGCGGCGATGAATGCGCCCAGGACGCCCTTTTCCGACGGAGATTTTGCCCGCTTCACCGTGGCGCCGAAAGTGCCGATGGCCGAGGTGCTGAGGCTGATCGACGTCAACGGCGAGGGCGTCGCCCTGGTGATCGACGAGGATCGCCGGCTCACCGGAATCGTGACCGACGGCGATATCCGCCGCGCCATACTTGCCGACGCCGACTTTGCCGAGCCGGTCGCCCGGTTCGTGGACAGGAAGGCCGACACCGCCTGGGATCATCCGCTGACAGCGCCGCTTGGCACGGCGCCGGACCAGCTGCTTAGCCTGATGAACGTGCGCCTGATTCGTCACCTGCCACTCGTCGACAGTGACGGACGCCTCGCCGGGCTGGCGCTCAAGAGCGAGCTGGAGGCGGATCGTGAACTTCCGGTCAGCGCTGTCGTCATGGCCGGCGGATATGGCGCCCGACTGCGCCCGATGACTGATGCGGCGCCCAAACCGATGCTGAAGGTCGGCGACAAGCCGTTGATCGAGCACGTGGTCGGCCAGCTCCGCGACTCGGGCATCCGCGACGTCTGCGTGACCACCCACTACCGTGCAGACCAGATCCGCGAACACCTCGGCGACGGCAGCGGCCATGGTGTCGACGTGCGCTACACCTTCGAGGAAGAGCCGCTCGGCACGGCCGGCGCACTGGCGATGTTGGCCGGAACGCAGCGGCCGTTGCTGGTGGTCAACGGTGACGTCCTCACTGCTGTCGACTACCGGGCGATGCTCAGCTTCCACCGCGAGCAGGGAGCAGAACTGACGGTCGGCGTGCGCCGCCACGTCGTTTCGGTGCCGTTCGGCGTCGTCGAGGCCGAGGGAACGCGGGTCCGCGGCATCGTCGAGAAGGAGGCGACCATTTTCATCAACGCTGGTATCTACCTGCTGGAGCCGACCGTGCTTGATCACATCCCTCAGGGCCAGCGCACCGACATGACCGAAGTGATCGCCAAGCTGGTCGCCGCCGATGCCGTGGTCGTCAGCTTCCCCATCCACGAAGACTGGATCGACGTCGGTACAGTCGAGGACTTCGCCCGCGCCGGCGTTGCCAGGGGCGCGTCGTGAGCCTCAGCGGACGGAACGTGCTTGTCACCGGCGCCGACGGCTTCATCGGCAGCCACCTCGCCGAACGGCTGGTAGACGAGGGCGCTCGCGTAAGAGCGCTCGTCTGGTACAACGCTTTCGGCCGGTCCGGCTGGCTGGACGACACCGACGTCCGCGACGACATCGAGATCGTCGCAGGCGACGTTACCGACTCCGAGTCCATGCGTGCCGCTGTGGTCGGCACCGAAATCGTCTTTCACCTCGCCGCACTGATCGCCATCCCTTATTCCTACGCCGCACCCCGCTCGTACCTGCGCACGAATGCCGAGGGGACGTTGAACGTGTTGCAGGCAGCCAAGGACACCGGCGTCGCCCGCGTCGTTCACACGTCGACGAGCGAGGTCTATGGCACCGCCCGGAAGGTCCCAATCACCGAAGACCATCCTCTGCAGGGGCAGTCGCCCTATGCCGCCTCGAAGATCGCCGCCGACAAGATGGCCGAGGCCTATCACCTGTCATTCGGTCTGCCCGTCGTCACGGTGCGTCCCTTCAATACCTACGGACCGCGGCAGTCGGCGAGGGCGGTTATCCCGACCATCGTCACCCAGGCGCTGAGGGGCGGCCCGGTGCGGCTCGGAAACCTGCATCCGACCCGCGACCTCACCTTCGTTGCCGACACGGTCGACGGCATGGTGCGGGCGGCGAGCGCCGAGGGCGTCGAGGGACGGACCCTCAACCTCGGCACCGGACAGGAAATCAGCATTGGCGATCTGGCGGAAGCCATTGGCCGTCTGCTCGGACGTCCACTGGAGGCCGAGGTCGAGAGTCGCCGCGTGCGGCCACCGGCGAGCGAGGTCGAGCGCCTTTGCGCCGATGCGGGCCAGGCCGCCGACATGCTGGGCTGGCGGGCGGAGGTCGATCTGGAGCGGGGACTTGAAGCGACCATCGCCTGGATCGGCGACAACCTCGACCGATATCACCGGGACGGATATGTCCTCTGAGCCGGATCACCGGCGGATTCCGCTGTCGGTTCCGTCCCTCGAAGGTAACGAGCGCGCCTATCTTGCCGAGTGCATTGAGACCAACTGGGTCTCTTCTGCCGGACCATTCGTCGGCCGATTCGAGGCCGCCGTCGCCGAGGCCGTTGGCGCCGATCACGCCGTCGCTACGACCAGCGGCACTGCGGCGTTGCATGTCGCATTGCAGATCGCCGGCGTTGGCCAAGGGGATGCCGTGGTGACATCGGCGCTGACCTTCGTCGCCACCGCCAACGCAGCTCGCTATCTCGGCGCCGAACCGGTGTTTGCCGACGCCGACGCTGAAACCTGGCAGATGGACCCCGACATCGTCGTCCGCTACCTGACCGATGGATGCGAGCAGCGGGGAGGCGGGGTGCACGATCGGTCCACCGGGCGGCGGGTCGCCGCCGTGCTGCCTGCGCACGTCCTTGGACATCCGGTCGACATGGAGCCGATCGTCGCCGCCGCTCGAGCGCTACGGGTGCCGGTGGTCGAAGACGCCGCCGAAGCTCTCGGTGCGACCTACCAGGATCAGGCGGTCGGTACGCTTGGCGACATCGGTTGCTTCAGCTTCAACGGCAACAAGCTCGTCACCAGCGGAGGCGGCGGCATGGTCGTCACGAACGATCAAAATGCCGCCGAACGTGTCCGCCACCTAACCACCCAGGCGAAAAGTGATCCCGTCGAGGGCATCCATGATACCGTTGGCTACAACTACCGCCTGACGAACATCCAGGCAGCGGTGGGCTGCGCGCAGATCGAGCATTTGGCCGACTTCGTCGAGTCTCGGCGTCGGGTTGCCGAACGCTACCGGACAGCCTTCGCCGGTATTCCTGGACTCGCGTTCATGCCCGAAGCCACCTGGGCGCTCAGCACCTTCTGGCTCTCGACGGTGCTCGTCGATGCGGATGAGGCCGGCATCGACCGGCGGGGCTTGGCTGCGAGACTCGACGCCGCCGGAATCGAATCCCGGCCGTTGTGGCAGCCGCTGCACCACAGTCCCGCGCATGCCGGCGCCAAGGCTTTGGGCGGCGCCGTTGCCGACCGGCTGAATCGTGACGCATTGAGCCTGCCGTCGTCCGCGTCCCTGACCGAAGCGGATCAGGGCCGTGTCATAGATACCGTTCTCGCGTCGGTGCGATGAGGGTTCCCGAGCGCTTCACACACGACTGCGCCAACTGTTGCGGCATGTGCTGCGTGACGCTGAAGTTCGAACGCTCCGACGAGTTCGCCATCGACAAGCCGCGGGGCCAGCCGTGCCCGAACCTGAGTGCCGACAACGTCTGCACCATCCACGACCGTCTGACCGAGGAGGGGTTCCCGGGGTGCGTGGCGTGGAGCTGCTACGGGGCGGGCCAGCGCGTCCAGGCGATGTACCCGGGAGTGACGTGGCGGGATGATCCGAATCGGGCGACGGAAATGTTCGATCGCATGATGCTGGTCCGTGTGGTGCATCGGCTGATCATCAAGATCATCGAATCGTCCGATGCCCCGGATGGCGATCCGCTGCCGCCGGCAGCCCGGATCCTCGACGACCTCGCCGGCGATCCCACACGGTTGCCGTCGATCGCCGATCCCGAGGCGGCCGAGTCGATCATCCTCGATATCGTCCGCGAGGCCCTCTCTGACGATCGATCCAATCCGGCATGACCAAAGGGTCCACCGGACTTGAGGGCGGCAAGAAGTTGATCTTGCTGGCCAACGTGAGGACCGCGAGCAACTCGATCATCGCCGCTTTCCAGGAGGCGCTGGGCGGCGAGGCCGTGTTCCACCTCCGTGCGGGATTTTCCGATGGTCCCGGATCGTATGGCGATTTCCTGCGGTCCGCCCGCCGAGATGTCCATGCTGTCTACGCCGGGCACTTCGTGTTCGGGGCTCACTGCCGCCTGGGTTCGCCCGTCGAATACGTCACCACGGTTCGCGAGCCCGTCGACCGCGTGTTGTCGCAGATCTCGGCCATCCGTGCCGCCTCGGGCGCCGATCTCGACGTCCCGGCGTGGCTCGACCGCTACCCCGAGGCCAACAACGGCATGGTCAAGCGGCTCTGCGGCTACGGGCTGATGCCGGGCTCAAGCCATGTCTACGACGGCCTGAACGACCGGCTGCTGGACGGGGACGTCGAGGTCGGCGATTGGCACCTGGAGCAGGCGATTGCCCATATCGACCAGTTCTTCCGGTGCGTCCTGCTGTTTGGAAGGCATACGGAAAACCTGCTTCTGTTGGAGCGGACCTACGGCACAGGTCCGCTGTTCTCCCTGCACCGGCATTTCGTCAACACGTCGCCGCCAATGGGCCGCGAGGGCGTCCCGGCGCCGGTCATTCGGGAGATCGAGGACCGCAACCGCCTCGATTCGAAGCTGTACGAGATCTGCCATGCACGGTTCGAGGCGCTGATTGCCTCCCAGGAGTCAACGTTCGCCGAAGCGGTCGATACGATGCGCCTCGTTGGCTTGGTGCTCGGCGGCGGTGATCGGGGCGTGCTCTCCGACGAACAGCTGATGGGGCGCCTCTACGCCCTCGCCAATCTGCTATTTGAGCGGGGAGAAGGGGATCACGCCGTCGCCGTTCTACAGCGATTCTCGGCGAAGAGGGTGATTGGGGAGCGATTCTGCCGCGGCGTCCTGCGCTTGATCGGCGAACACGGTAGCGACGACGCTTTCGACCGCGAGGCGGCGGGCTATCGGGCCCGTTTCGGAGAGGATACATTCCTTTCCGAGGTTTGCGAGTCTCGCGAAGGACGCCGCAGCGGTCCCTGATCAGCGCCTACGCCCCGGCGAACGGGACGTGATGGCCGTTAACCATAGATTCAAAAGCGCGTGTCAAAATCAGCAGCGATGTGCTAAACTTCCTAATCGCGTGAGAATCGCGCGTAGGAAAAGTCGCTTTCTAGAAAAGGAGAGCCCTTAATGGCTGACATTACGCTTTCGGAAGCAGTACGTTCTAACCTGCTTTCCCTCCAAAGAACCACAGGTCTGATCGACAGGACGCAGGGTCGTCTTTCGACCGGCCTCGAAGTTGCGAGCCCGATCGATGACGCCATCTCGTTCTTTCAGGCGAGGTCGTTGAGCGATCGTGCTGGCGACTTGAACGCTCGGAAAGACGGTATCGATCAAGGTGTGAGCGCCCTCGAAGCAACGCTTGCCGCGACCGACGCTATTGAGGATCTGACTAACCAGCTCAAGGGTATCATCGACTCCGCACGAAGCGGTGACAAGTCGCAGCGGGCCGAGTTCGACGATCAGATCACTGAGTTGGCCAACCAGGTCCAGAAGCTGGTCGACGACGCGTCCTACCAGGGTCTGAACCTGCTCAACTCAACGGCATCGACCCTGTCGGTGCGGTTCAGCGACAAGGCCGACTCGAAACTGGACGTTGACGGCGTCAACTTCAATATCAGCTCGTACTTCCAGGACACGGCTTCGGCGGCCGCAAGCGCGGGCGCGGCGAGCCTCGTGCTCACCGCCCTTGGCTTCACCGCGGGCGGTCTGTCGAGCTTCAGCCTGTCCCTGGCCGGCGAGCTGGCGTCGTTCAATGACATGGCCAACCGGGCGACGACGGCGCTCGACAACACCATCAGTAACCTCCGCGCCCAGGCGGCATCGATCGCGACCAACGCGGCGATCCTCAGCGTGCGCCTTAACTTCACCGAGGAGTACGTGAACGTCCTCGAGGGCGGTGCCGCCAAGCTGACGGTCGCCGACCTCAACGAGGAAGGCGCCAACCTCCTGGCGTTGCAGACCCGTCAGCAGCTGGGTATTCAGTCGCTGTCGTTCGCCGGTCAGTCGGAGCAGTCGATCCTCGGCCTGTTCCGTTAGTCGGCGCGAATCATTTCGCTTCTGTCGAGGGGGCTTCGCGCCCCCTCGATTGATTTCAGGACGCAGGCGAGCGAATTTCGCGGAACCCGGCCAATGCCACTGAAGCTCCAAATAAAGAAGGGAAAGAAAATAATAATAAATGGGGCGGTGATCGAGAATATAACGTCGCACAACGTCTCTCTTCTTGTGATGAACAATGCATCTATTCTCAGGGATTCAGATATTTTGACCCCTGAGCAAGCCGCTACACCTGCGAGTCGCATTTATTATGCACTGCAATGCTTATATTTATTTCCAGAAGACAGAGAAGAGCATTTACCGCTTCTTAACCAGTTTGCTCTTAGTTATCTTGAGGCGGCACCGAGTTCTCGTCCGATTGTCGACGGGATCCGGAAGCTCGTGGATGAGGGGGGGGTGTACCAGGCCCTGAAGAAGGGTCGCGAACTGATCGCCCACGAACGGAAGGTTTTGTCCCATGTACAGGAAGGACGCGATAAAGAAATACGCGGCGCCACCAGCGGCGGGAAACCCGCGCGAGGCTGAGGCCTGGGCGATGAGCCAAGCTGCGCTCCGGATGATGAGCGCCAAGGAGCAAAATGACAAACAGGCGATGGTCGATGCCGCGCGCTTGAACTGGCGCCTTTTGACGATCATCCAAGCCGATCTGTTGTCCCCCGAATCCTCCGTGCCCGATGATATCCGCTCCAACATGCTGTCGCTGTCCAATTTCGTCGACAAGCATACGGTTGCCTTCCTCGCCCAGCCACAGCCGGAGAAGCTGGACGTCCTGATCAACATCGATCGCGAACTGGCACGCGGTCTCTACGATCGCCCGGACGCGCCGGCCGAGGAGACCGGCGGTGCCGCCCCCACCGAGACTCCGCCGACGGCGACCACCGCATGATGCAGGACTCTGCGGTGCGGAACGGGGATACGCCAGGGTCCCTGGAACAACTGCACGACCGCGTCGCCGGGGCGGCCGATTCCGGTGCCTGGGATACCGTCCAGAAGGAATGTGACGCGTATTTCGCTGCCGGCGGCCATTAGGCGGAAGCGCACTACCTGAGCGCGTTGTCCGCGTTCGCCGGTGGTGACTTCGCCGCGGTCCTGGCCCATGCGCAGCGGGCGATGGCCATTGACTCCAATGTGCGCGAATACGCCGAGTTGCTCGCCGTACTGTCGGCGCTGGTCGGCAACATCCAGGACAGCAGCTACTACGGCAAGCTGGCCACGGCGTTGCCGTCTGCCGATGCCATCGGGCGGCTGAAACTTCCGGACGGACTGCCGGACTTCTCCATGGCGTACCTTCGCATCGAGCGGCGGCCTCTCCTGCGCCGTGCCGTCGCGGCGATGGAGCTCGGCCAGTGGACCGAAGCCGAGAACTGGTTCGGTCAGCAGTTCGATATCGATCCGACCTGCCGCGAGGCCTGTCTGGGCCTTGCCCAGTGCATGTATGTCCAGCGCAAGCACCGCGCCGCGATTGATGCCTTGCGGGCGGCCGCCCACGCGCTTCCGGGCGACGCCCTGATCGCCAGCAATCTCGGCGCGGCGCTGACCGCGGTCGGCGAATTTGCGGAAGCCCGTGCCTGCCATCGCTTCGCCGTTGCCGCGTCGGACGATCCCGCCGTGCACGCCCAGGCGGCAATCGACGGCATTCACGATCCAGAGCAGACGCTGGTTGCGGCCGCAGCGCAGTTCCGCGCCTGGGGCGAGCGGTTCGGCACCGAGGTCTTCGGCGTCCCGCCGCAGCGCGTCCGGGGTACCCGCCGCCTGACCCTCGGCTATGTGGTCGGCGGCGTGCCGCGCAATCTCACCGCAGCCGGACTGGCCCGCGTCTTGAGCCGCCACGACCGCGAGCGCTATCGGGTCGTCGGTTTCGGCTTCGGACCGCTGAGCGCGCCGTCGAACATGGTGCTGCAGAAGGCGTTCGAAGGGTGGCACGACGTTCGCGACATGGACCCGCTGACCTTCGGTTCCGTGGTCCGCGCCGAGGACGTCGATATCCTGGTCGACGCCAGCGGTTTCAACTCGCCGCGCCTGATTGCCGCCTTCGGGGCTCGGCTGGCGCCGCTGTAGGTCTCGTGGCTGGGGGCGCCGGCTGGAACCGGCCTCGCCGGCATGGATGCGATCCTCTCCGATTCGGTGATGGACCCCGAGGAAGAAGGGCCATTCCCCTACCGCGAGAACGTTGCCCGCCTCGCGCTCGGTACGCCAGTCGCCGAGAGGGAGGCGCCGGTGGTCGGCCACGGGCCGATGACGGACGAAACCGTCAGCCTCGCTGCAGACGCCACCTTGGGTGACCTCAACCCGACGACGGTGGGAACCTGGGCGCGGCTGTTGCACGCCTGCCCGAACACCAAGCTGGTGCTTCGGGACCACGACTTCCGCAACGACGACAACAGCCGCCGGCTGATCGGTCTGTTCGGGGATTTCGGTGTTTCCCATCGCGTCGACTTCGTGTCGGACAGCTCGAACACCGCGTTCGTTGGTCAGGCGGACATCTGCTTGATGCCGTTCCCGGCCTCGCGTTTGGACGTCGCCCTCGAGGCTTTGTCCGCTGGGGTCCCGGTCATCTGCTGGCGGGGCCTGGGCCGTCATCACCGGCTCGTGGCAAGCGCGCTGGCGCACATGGGATTCGCCGATGGCTTTCTCGCCGCGTCGCCCGAGGCCTACGTGGAGCTGGCCCGATCCTGGGTCGACGACGCGGACCGGCGGCGCGCCGCCCGCAACGACATCGTCGGGCGCCTGGAAGCCAGCGCCTTCTTCGATCCGTCCGCCCGGGCGCGGGACCTGGAGGCGGTATACGACGAGCTGTGGCAGCGCTTCGGCGAGGTGGCGGGCTGACCCGCGAGACGGAGCTGTACGAGCGCAACAGCGCCGCCTTCCGCGAGCATCAGCCGGGCGTCTGGGCGATGCTCGAACGGATCGCCGCGCCGGTTTCTTCGCTGGTGCCCGGCGAGGACGGACCCGACAACATCGACCTCGGGGACGTCCGGCTCTATCCCGAACCGGCGAGGGCGTGGACCGAGACGCAGGTCGGCGCCTACTTCGAAAACCCCGACCGAATCGGCTTCGACGATCCCAGCCACTGCAACATCTCGCCGGTGTCGAAGCTGGTGCTCGCCGACATCCGCCGGTTCTTCCGCGACCGGGTGACGGCCGATTTCGACTCCTACCCGGTGATCGACATCGGTTACGCTTTCGTCTTCGGCGTCGGCCTAGGCTACCACGTGCCGACGATGATCGAGCGCCGCTCTTGCCGCTATCTGATCCTGATCGAGCCGGTGGCCGAGTTCCTCCTGCATTCCATGCGGGCGATCGACTGGGCCCAGGTGTTCAGCGATGGCGAGGCCGCCGACATCCGCATCCTGTTCATCGTCGGCGAGACCCCGGAGGATGCCCAGAAGGGCATCGAGAACATCATCATCCAAAGCGGCGATACCTTCCTCGACGGATCCTTCGCCTACGTCCACTACTACTCTTGGGCGCTGCAGCAGGGCCGCGCGCTGCTCAACGAGCGGATCAAGAACTTCTACGTCTCCGCCGGGTTCTTCGAGGACGAAATCCTGATGATGAAGAACTCCTATGGCAACTTTCGCCGTTGGCCGTTTCACCTCGTCGACCGCCGGCCCTTCGTCGAGCAGTCGATGCCGATGTTCGTCGTCGGCTCGGGTCCGTCGCTGGATGCCGACCTTCCCTACATCCGCCAGTGGCGGGACCGGGCAATGGTGTTCTCGTGCGGTACTTCGCTCGGCATCCTGCTGAAGAACGGCATCCGCCCCGACCTCCACGTCGAGAACGAGAACACCCAGCCGCTGGTCGAGAACCTCCGCCGATGGAAGGCCGAGTACGGCTTCGAAGGCATTACGCTGGTGGCTTCGAGTACGGTCGTCCCCGAGGTCAGCGGGCTGTTCGACAAGAGGTGGTTTTTCTTCCGCTGGGCGCTCAGCTCGAGCACCGTACTCAACCCCAACACCGAGCCGGTGCTTTATGCCGACCCTCTGGTCGCCAATGCCGCGGCGGCGATCTCGGCGCAGGTCGGGTTCCAGACCGTCTATCTGTTCGGTGTCGATTGCGGCCGCCAGGTCGACGGCGAGCACCACGCCAGCGACGCCGTCTACTACGACGATGCCTTCGAGATCGACCCCAACGACCGCCCCGATGTCGGGTTCGAACGCCTCGTGCCGGAGAACTTCGGCGGTACGGTGCTGACGTCGCGGACGCTCGATCTGTCGCGCCGCACCCTGGCGACGTTGTAGGTGATGCGGGATTTCACGCTGTTCAACTGCTCCAACGGTGCCCGTATCGAGGGCGTGCGTCCCAAGACCGCCGCCGCCATCCACGTCGACACGCCGCCCGGCCGCCAGGAAGCCGTGCTGGCGCGGATCGAGGCCCAGATGCGCTATTACGAGGCCGAAGGATTCCTCGCCGAGGTCGACCTGGAGCCGGCCATAAACGGCTGCGACGAGTTCGCCGAGCGCTTCGCCGAGACCGTCGAAGCGGCGAAGGCCGAGGACGACAGCTTGTCTTAAGAAAGACCCCGGTTCCTGTGCGATACGGGAGCCGCTGCCCGGCACCCCAAATATGCCGGGCAACGGCGGGGGACGGATCGAAACGGCAGTGGTTGTTTGAACCGGTCAGAAGTGGGATCGCCCCCGCCTTTTCGTATGTCCTGAAC
>Ga0209782_1000261_pt1 | contig 21206 bp, 14 predicted proteins | sample WorMetmaBAHAMAS1_FD_187390 | JGI IMG/M metagenome (GOLD analysis project Ga0209782, IMG submission 187390) | Marine gutless worms symbiont microbial communities from Max Planck institute for Marine Microbiology, Germany - Inanidrilus... | ecosystem: Host-associated > Annelida > Digestive system...
CTATGGCCCCATAGAATGGGCCCAACAAAGGAGTGGAATGGGACTGGTGTAGGGGAGGCTGGAGTCAATCAAGAAAAAAAGATGATAGAGATGTCGTAGTAAAATATGCTAACAGACTGTTTTCATGTAATCAGCATTTACAGTTACTGTTGTAGATAGCTCTGTGAAATGCCTGGAAATACTTTAAAGTTATCTGGAAAAGTCAGGGAATTTTATTTTGCCTAAGTGGTGGGAATCCTATGTAAGGCAATAAGAAAGAAGAAACACATGGAGCTGATGGCCTATTAACTAAATCAGTTGCTGATTTCTTGTTATTTGAACTTGAATGCGTAACTGTCAACTCGAAGCCTATCAGTCGCTCAGACTGAACTCTGGAACTGGTTTACCGCCACTTTAGTGTTTCTGTGTGCTTATTGTGGTGCATTTACCACCGCTTAGCACCATGACAGTATGCATGATTTTATCACAGTATAATCAGGGGCTACCAGTTAACTTATCACACAGTCGGGTCATCACACGGTCATCTTGTGATACGATCAACTTTCACTGGTCAGCTCGTCACACAGTCAACTCGTCACAAGTGACTACACAACAAAACCATCAGCTGTTGGAGAGGTAGTGCTCAGAAACAGTGCGGTGGGATTTTTAAATAAGGGAATTGCATCAAACTTTTGTGTATTCCTTGGGCAATGTACATTTAACAATGAACCCAATTAGGCAATTATCGTCAATTTCCTTTTGCATCAACCCAAAAATAATGGTAAATAATGCTACAAACATGTATCATATTATGCCCATCCTCATATGCTGAACTATACCTAATGATGTTTACGTAGAATATGTAAATTTTCTTTATTGTCGATCGTTAAAAAGCGGACGGACTTACATATTGCGCACAGTAAATGGCGGTTTTCAACCTGCCGCAATGCATGCAAGGCAAGTGAAATTCTAGCATAAAATTTCACGCAGTGTGCAAAACATGCAATGTGATGTGAATGCAAGCAACACAACACATGCAATGCAAGCATTTGGAGCCCAACGAAAAAATGGAAGTCACAGAATCAAATTACCCATTCACTATACTGAATGGTTGTGGTTTTTATTGTTAGAGATGACAATGCAGTGACAGTCATGTGAATAGTAGTTTTCTCTGTGATCCCTTATTAACACGTGTTATATTCAGGTACCGTAGAGTATTGCGTGTGAAGTGCTGCACAAATTTGCAGGTTTACTTTACCTTTACTCTTCTCTTTTGGACTACATTAGAATTGTCTTAAGTAAATAAGTAGCAGTATGTAGTAAGTGTAATTTGATGTAGTTGTTCACTGATGTGCAGACCGAGACGTGATGCGCGATGTCACTGTCAGACTTGTGTCATCACAGTTATTACATTGTTGGTGTTGCTGTGTCTGTCTGTCTCCACTGGTCTCACAGTCGCATATCTACAACTCCACAGAGAACTTGATGTCATTCGCAATCGACTTGTAACAGGTAAATGCAGAACTATATGATCTGTAATGTATATTGTATGCACTATACTCTGCTAGAGCTCTGCTGTTTTTCCAGTACTTTATATAATTACAGTTGCTAAATATTGATGTTCTGTGAATAAAGTAGTGTTGGCACGATATATCGCATCATATTGAATATCGCAATATGAGCTGTGTTGCATCATCTTGGTATCGCGATTATTATTCCCCAAACACGACGATGCTTTGAACAGCTTTAGTCCAGTCAGACGCTGTCTCTGTCCACACTGCAGTGCAGCAATTAAACGCTAATTGCTGACTGGTGAGGTTGTACTTGGCCCTGGCCAGCCCCGCCACTTCAGTCAACAAATGTCCTGCTTGACGAGTGATGATGTCTGAATTAAACTGACACTAATTGACCAGCAAACCGCGTTGTAATTGAAGCGCCCTCTGCCATCCATTGAAGCACAACTTGTACTACTTACACGAAGAAGATAGGCCTACAATGACGCATTCACTGTTTTACCGCTTGCCTTTAGCTGCATGGCTAAAATGAAAATAATAGAAATAGAAACATAATAGTTGCCCAAAAAAGAAACACACAATCAATCAGTCAATCAATCAATCAGCAACGACGGTGGCCTGCCGGTCTTGCTCTTGCAGTTGACTAGACCTTTGCTTCTCTTCTCCCCTATGCTCGCCTGCTGTTACCCGAGCCAGTCAGCAAGTAGTAGGAATCTGCCGGCATGGCATGGCCCAATTCTAGGAAAGTAGCGCAGTGCTAGCTGAAACTGAAGATGGTCATCGGGCAGTTCCATTTGATGTGCTAGGCAATAGTGTCGCCAATACTTTGTGCGAAAGTATCGGTATCGTCTAGAGTTGTTAACAGTTAACCGGTTAACCGGTCCTAAATCTGGGACCGGTTACATCTGGCACGGTCTGGTTAACCTTAATTGTTCCTATCTGTCAACTGTGGACTAGTGCTGCTTAGTGTCTGCTGCTGCTGCAGCTGTACGTCGCCCGCCGTCTCAACTAGCGCCTACCAGCCAACTGCGTATCTAATTACCGGTACCTAGGACATGGCCATCACTAGCAACAGACAGACAATAGCGTGGGACCCTGGCGTGGAGGGGAAGGTGAGTGGTAGAGTTTGAACGGTCCATGAATAAACGGATCAGACCCAGTACCCGATTTTACGTCCACAATTTCGGCCAACCCAGGGCCAGATTCGATTTACCGTCAGAACTCATTGGATTAGCAGGGCACTCACGCGGTCACCTGAAAACGTAGTTTAGTTCACGAATTTTTGCTAAATATATGCTGCAAATTGAACAGCGGTAAGTAAATGTTACTTGCATTTATTTATCTTTTCTTTTGTTTTATTTCAATAAACAACACTTATGAAGTTTTATTTGTTTTGTTTATTCACCGAGTGATATCGTTTCCGGTCTGCGGTCTGCCTAAATATCAAGCATGCCAATGTAACGTAACGTAATACAATCTACACGGAGCGTCGAATGCTTGATGAATGCATTTGTGACGGCGTGAATTAATGCTTGGCACCAGATGCGTGAATTAGCCGTCGGCACGTGATGCACCAAGCGCCGTCTGGTCTGGCACCTGAGCTGATGCATCACGTATGTGACGTAACATTGCGTAACCTACCGGCGCCAGTTCGATGTATGCTTAAGCACCACACGGGTGTCTGAACTATAGACACTGCTGTATGACGTAATGTTTGTTTACATACCAAACGCGCAGTGTTTTGTGTCCGAAAATGCGATAAATTACGCAGTTAACTAAGACTAGTGTTGATGATGAATGTGAACAACATTTGGATTGAATTTAACGTATTATAAGTAAAAATGCTGTTATATGTCCGAGACGAGAATTTGTTATACTTAAACAACGGACAACAAATTGATTGCCATTCACATGGGTTACCGTCAAACCGGAGATAGTCTATATCCGCCGATCTGGTTAAGTCCAGATTCAGCCAGATTGGCCCCCGATCAGTGTCAGAGCTAGAATCGGTTCTAACTCTAGTGAGTGTCCCACTCACCTCCCCTTCCACGCTCAAGTCCCACGCAGCAGTGTGGCCTTGTTGCCATGCTGCGCTTAGGCCCATTGATGCTGCTCTGGATGAGACGTGAACTGGCGCCAGTCCATGCAACAGGTGTGCATTCCGTGGGGGGCATTTTAACGACATCACTCACTGTGACGTCGTTCTGTTATGTGGGTGGCGGTTAACCGATCCTTTTAGGCATGGTTAACTGGTCCAAATTAATGGGCGGTCTTAACAACTCTAGTATTCGTCGATACTTTCATGTAAAAAAGAAAGTATCGGTATCGATATCAGCGATAATATTTGCAAGTATCGTTAACAAGACTGGCAATCCCAGTCACCGAACTGTAAAAAAAACCTTTAAACATTTTTACTGACAGACTGTTCCCAAGTTAGCATCCAAACTAGCATGACTGAATTAATTCGACTCACAAGGCATTTTGCTTCTTCCTGGCTGACGACGCGACAGTTCTCCGAACTCTAATTATAATAGTAATTATAGCAGCATACACACACTGCACACACTGCGTGAATGCAGTGAACGTGAGAAACATTCAAACGAATTATGTCACCATGCCGACCGCTGCTACAGTCCACCATGGGCCGTCACGCTTGACTAGGTGCGAACATGCCGTCGTTAGCAACATTGCAGGGGCTATTTGATGTCCTTTATAGCCAGACTATAGTGACACACAGCATTTCTATATTGTCTCGTATCATATTGTATCGCGATATTTTGTTTAGTATCGTATCGTTATGCATTACTTGCCTGAAAGCCTGTATTATGGCAACACTAGAATAAGGTCCAAAACTGATTCTAATGTTGCTAGTATTGGCAGACTATTTTGCTATTTATTGTTGAAACTGTACGTTGGTGTTATTTCATGCATATAACAACAACCATTTTACAGCCATTACCCAGCAGCCCCGGTTAAGAACTACAGGTAGTGGAGAATTTCATTGTTTCGTGGCCATGCTTGCTCTTGCTGACTAGTGTGTTCAGATTAAGGAAAATATGCTGGATTTCATATCAGTTGTGTTGACTGTGTAATAACGTATGTATATAAAGGGAAAGGCTATTAGCTGACTGTTGTACAAGAATGGTTATAAGAAGTACCTGTATGTGCTTGTATATATGTTATTTTGTTTTAGCTGAGCAGCTGAACAAAGACATTCCTCATCAAGTTCAAGACATGACATACAAGATAGCTGAACTAGAGAAGACGTTGTTAATGCTGTCAGCATCTCAGATACCACGGATTCAGGGAAATATTACAGCATTCAATACTCGTGTATGTTTTTTTGCACAAAATTAAATGTGATCATTATCTCATTTGTTTCTGATATATTATACTGTGATGATTAGAATATTGTACTTGGAGTTGATTTGTTGCTTGCTGTTGTGATGCAGTTGAAAGCAGCTGAGATGGCACTAAGTTCACTGCGACAAGCTGTCACTACGGCTCCAGAGCTGTATAGCCTTCCTAAACAGATGCAACAACTTTTGAAGGTTAATTCATTACTCACTGAATTACTGTGTTAGACAGCTGCGGCATTTCCTTACAGCTTATTGAATCAAGAAAGAAAGGATAAGGCCACTGTATGGTTGTCTCCAGTCAGTGTAGGTTGGGTGACAGGACGAATGTCCCCAAGTATCCCCAAAGGTTCTTTTATGTAACAAAGGAAAATGCTTGGAAGTGGCCTTAAAACAATGTGTGGAGTGGATAGTTCACATCTAGCTTTAATGCAAGACATCTGAGCGTGCATAGTAATATTAAGTGCCAACAAGGACTTTATGAGAAGGTGTTTTAGTTATTTAAAATAACAGCAAAGAGCCAGTACTGGCCACTGATATACGACACGATGCAGTGTTCAATACTATGTAAGTAAAAAACATTTAAACAAACAGTAATTCTAATGTAAGAATTTTAAAATGCTTAAATCACAAGACAATATGGACATCTTAAAGCGCTTAATGTTAGTAAAGTCTACAATATTGCATTCTAAATTATTCCACATTAGAGCAGCTCTTTCACTGAAGAAATGTTTACGAACAATCAATCTAATAATTTAAAAACAGTTTGTGATCATCACCACGGGGTGTACTACTAGCACTCAATGTGAAATAGTCACTGAATGTCAAGTCAACAAAACCAAATAACATTTTGTGTACAAAAACCAAGTCATAACGCAGCCGGCATATCTCTAAGCTGTCTATATCAAGAACTTCAAGATGCTTTGTGTATGGAAGATTACTGAGTCCTGGTAATCTCTTTGTAATTGATCATTGTACTGCTTCTAGTTACGGGTATATCTGTGACAGAGTGTGGAGACCATACCGGAGTGGCGTATTCTAATAGTGGGCAGACATACGTTATAAAAGCTTTGAGTAGTGTGCTCCGATTTCTAGAATGGAATGGAAACATTTAAAGATTAAGCTAGCTCTTGTACGAGCTTTACTAACAACAGTGCAAATCGGCTGTGACATTGTTAATTTTATAAATAGATATTGTGATGATGTTGGATAGGAAGTGAAGAGTGAATGTGATACCAGTAGTAGATGTTGTGTTGATTATTTGTGGTGACAGAATGTAGCTGATCTCGGCAGTGGTCTGCAGTCGGCTCAGCAGAAACAGCTGGCTGTCATCACAAGACTAGATGCACTCGCGTTCAGTTGTAGCACTCTTAATAATTCTGTGTCGAGTTTTGACGACGTCATCACTTCATTGAATGCACGGCTCAGTGGCATACAGGCAGTTGTGAATGATACACTGGTATGATGGAGTGGTTCATTTGAAACTTAATTCACAATTTTATAGCCATCACATGTTCCTAGAAATTTTATGAATAGTGTGCACTTCTGTGAAATTCTGTGAAACCTTTGATTTTTCTGTTAATTTCAGTGAATTTAGTTTAATTTTTGGAGATTTTTTCGACTTTCTACCAATATATCTCGCTATAAAGACTTTGCTGTTTGCTGCATATTACACTTCAAAGTATGTTAAATTACCAAAGTTAATTGGTGATTATTACTTCCTATTTTCATAGCAAGTACGGCATGCAATAATGTTTGGTTGACTGTATGTTTTCTATGTTTTATTATGTTTCTTGTCGCTAGACTTGTCAGCTGAAATTTTTGGAAAATAAATTTGACTAAGCAATTTGGTTCAGCTAATTTACGGCTAACATGAATTTTTTGCTAAAAACTGGCAAATGTGATAATTATGCACTTTACAATGAAGTGACTGAACTGCTACCGGTAATTCAAAAGTAATTAACTAGTCAGACTCTGCAGATCTTCAACATGTAATGCCTTAACACTGTTGTGAGTTTTGTTAAAAGTAATTGAGTAATGAATTTATGTGAAATACTGGCACACATCACCAAAATATCAACAATCTACATAAAGAAATTTGCTCACCTGGATTTTAGCTAATTTTTTGGCAGCTCAGTACCATATAATTTGGCTAATATCTGGCTTAGCCACATTATTTCGACCATGAAATTTGGCATATTTTCTAATACCTTCGAAGTATTTAGTTAATTTTTTCCGCTGTGAATTATGTTGCTTACAGTGCCAATGGTGTCTGTTGCAATGAACATATCAGCCAGTTGTCCAACGCAGATGGTTGACTATGGTCATGGCATACAGTTGAAAATAAAACATCGTGTGCGTGTATATGTGGCCATGTGTATTTTACATGTGTGTGAATCTCCAGTAGATGTTGATGGTAGCTGAGTGAAGTGTGTGGTGTATTTCAGGAGGCAGTGATTGACAACCAACATGCACATGTGTCACCACCGACTGCACACATACCATGGCACGTACATCTGCACACCAATGAAACTTACGATGATGCCCAGGTATATATCTACAGTATGTACCTTAAACGGCTGATATTATTAGCCCACATTGCATGTCCTGAGTGCATAGCTGCAGCCTATTGCTACAGGTGTAGTCTGTGTGTTGTCCACGACCGTGAGCCATTCAGAAATGGCCGTTGAACTGTTAACATTGATCAGAATGCCTTTTGGTAACTTGACTCGTGTTGGGCCATCTGTTAGTTGAGGTTCCTGTGTGCCACCTGGCTAATACAGTTTTACAATCTGTGCACGATGATGATGGAGGCTGTGGCTGCCATTACTATGTACCATGAAATAATGTGTAATAGCTCATTCAACAAAATGGTGTTAAATAGTATATCCTGTAACGACTTGTTTCATTATAACCAGCAGTATTGATGTTAGTCTAAGTAGTGAACCGTTAGTGATTTTTATACCTGCAGTTGTCAGTTGTTTAGATTGTTGTCTGTTTATATTTAAAAATGTTGGGCCCATTTGCCACTGCGAGCCGTTTTACATTGCCATTCACCAGGTGTCGCTACTGTCGCATGCCGCCTGCGCATCGATGTCCACGACAACGATGACAACGACAACGCGTGACAGAAGAGACCGCTATGGCCCCATGGAATGGTCCCAATGACGTGAACTGATATGGATGCTAATTTATTACTAGTGCACTGCATAGGCTGTACATAAGAAATCAGAAGTTGCATTTATCACTTAAATGCTGTATTTCTTTCTATTGGAGATTCCAACTGGTTGATACTTGATTTTTTGGTCTTGTTGATATAATGTAAAATAATAGTAATAATATGGACATTTTTTGGGAATACAATAGTGCATTCAATTTTAAACTTTAAAATGATTTGGGAGCTCACATGTAAAGCTGTGAGTGATTTGTCGTGTAAATGTTAGATTGCAGCTAGTGATGATGACACAGTGGCAGTAGAGTCGCCTGTCAGGGTCATTGAACGAACATTATACAAGCTGATGTTTGACTTCACGGAGCACGTTCAGGTATCTGTTGTACTGATGCTACTTGACAATTACCGGCAACATCTGAGTGGTTGTGTAGCATTTTGTGTTTTATGCTGTTAGATTGTGATGACTCGATAGTCTAGTGGCTAAGGTATCGGACTGGTGACTCACTGGTCACTAGTTCGAGCCCAAGCCGCCATGCTGTCGAAACACAACCTTGGGCATGTTGTTCACACCCATGTGCCACTGTCACCAAGCAGTATAATTTTGTACTGGCCGATGGGCGGTGACTCCCTTCACGGGAAGGTAATCAGGTGGAAAGTAATTGCAGCCTACCACCGGGTGGATGGCTTAAAGCCGTCTGCGGGCTGACTGCCTGTACACCAAAATCAGCTCCGGGCCCAACGCTCGGTTATGAGTATGGGAAAACTTTACCGTTTACCTTATGCTGTAAGGTAGTGATATAAGTCATTGCAGTACATAATGTAAATGCTACCAAACTGTGGTTTGACACAGTGCAGTGATTGATAATAAGAGTAGTTGTGCAGCACATTTGTCAATGTTGTCTGATCACAAACAGCTGCGGCTGTGGTCTGTGCGACTGTGTTTAACCTAGAGTCACTCTGTGTAATTGTTGCTGCGTACGGAAACGGAGCGTATGCAGACAGATTAGGTGGCTGTAGTTTTACCAAGGCACCATCTGTAGCTAGCAGTAAAGTAACTGGATATAGCAGTTTGCATCATGCCTCACTGCTAAAAAAATTCCTGTGCCGTATGGGATGACACAGCCGCAGAATATCACCTGCAGAAGTGATATTCTCACTTTTACCACAGTCAATCAAACCTGGTACTTGATTTAGCGACTCCGCAGAGATGCAAGGCTGAGTTGATTTAGTTGGCTTGATTACATACTGAGGTTATATACCCGCCTGAAGATGGTCACCCATCCCAGTACTAACCAGGCTCGTCGTGGAGTAACTTTGTTCATGGGATGAACAATGCTACCGCTACACCAAACCTCCAACCAAGCTGTCAGCATGTTGCAGTAGTGAGCTGACTGATGTGTGGTTAGTCGAGATATGATCATGGCTGTTTAGAGCTGATGTGCAATTGACAGTCAGCGGGACAGGCATTGGAAGAACTGACACACCGCGTCAGTGTACTGGAGTGGACGTTGGACGGTGGTCACCAGCCACAGCAGGTGGACATTGTCAAACGTAGACTTCACCAACCGATGAAAGCAATGACGTGATGATACGTCAGTTCAACAGTACCAGTGTCAAGTGAGCAATACTAATGTGAATACTTTGTACACTGTTTGAAACCTACATGCGTGTCTTTCGTTCAGATGTGCACGTAACATCCGTAGCATGGCAGAAGTAATGCCATTGTGACTTTTACTAATGTTTCCGCTGTCCCTCGAAATTTGTAAACAAAACCTTACACACATCTCTCATGTCTACTCACGTTTGCTGAGTTTTATCTGATATCTTAATATACGACATAATGATGGAATTTCATTCATAATAACCATATGATTCTAACACATTTAAAAATGTATACAGACAAAACAGAAAAATATTAATAGTTAGTGTTAGTGTTGATTTGTCAAACAAGAAGCATTTGAAAAATGTTGGGCCCATTCGCCACTGCGAGCCGTTTTACATTGCCATTCACCAGGTGTCGCTACTGTCACACGCCGCCACTGTCGCACGCCACCTGCACATCAATGTCCACGACAACGATGATGACGACAACAACGACAACGTGTGACAGAGGGGACCGCTATGGCCTCATGGAATTGGCCCAATGACGTGGACAGAGAACATACTGATGTTGCATTAAACCACAGTTGGATGTCTGGTGCAATAACTGGCACTCTTACTTCACTTCATCTCTACCTGATCAGCATTAACTGATTTTTCTTGCAGATACAGCTGTCCGTTACCAGTTTAGTGTGTAGTTGATAAACACTGGGTGTGCCAATAAAAAATACTCCACTAGAAAAAAATTATGTTTTTCAGCAGTAGTAGCAAACGGATTTGGACCAAACTAGCAGACTATGTATTCATGCAACATATCCTACTAATTTTATTGAAACAACTGATATAGTTCAAGATATACAGCAGTTTAAACTTTAAAGTTCAATTAGATGTAATTTTTAAATAAAACCAAATATTGTAATGAAATTTGCTGCGTACATGGATGTCTCAAATCCTCCTCTGTAACAGTTAGCTAGTTAGTGAGAAAATGTATACAATTGCAGAGAATTTTTCCTAAGGGAAAATGATGTAAGTGATGTAAGTTTTTTATTGACACACCCTGTAGAAAAATTTCATTGCTAAGTTCTTGTTAGATAAGTGGACATTATCCATATTGCTTCAAGACACCACTGTAACATTTTGTTTTAAAATTCTAAGTGTTAGTTGATATATTGTTAAGTTACAAGGGTACCTTTTTATGCTGCATCCTGTATATTCATCATAGGGCAAGGCATTGGGTGAGGTCAACTCAAAACTGAAGGCTAAGCTGAACCAAACTTCGGAATTCCCTGTGTTAAATGTGTATCTTTTGGTCTAAACCTTTAGTCTTAGCCTTTAGACTTAGCCAAAGTTGACCTCACCCATTGAGACAAAACCAGAATGTGGCTAACTGCTGCGGCACACACAGTAGCACCGTATTCGCAGCAGAGAAGAAGAAATAATAAGAATATATAGAACCACTTTTGCTATGCATGTGGCTAAAATACTGCAACATTTGTAGGTTTAACTTGCAAGCGTAATTAAGTTTCTGTAATTATTGGCATAAATAATGCATAGCTAACTAATGCTTTTGTACTATCTGACAAAGAGGAAATCAGAAGTTGCATTTATCAGTTAAATGCTGTATTTCTTCTATTCCATCTGGTTGCTGCTTTATTTTTCAGTTTTGTTGACGTAACATAACAAAGTAATAATTGGACATTTTTGGATAAAGTTTAATGCATTAAATTTTAAACTTATACTAATGCTGGTGTATTCTTAGAGTTATGTCATTAAGCCTCAAGGATGAACCACAATGTGCATATTGTTGGCTGTTTTATTGTGTTTGTAGTTTGAAGTCATTCCATCCAAAGTTGATATAATGTGTGTCAGTATTTGGCAGCAATGCAGATGTGATACAGTATTGTTTTCAATGCATTCCTTCCATGTTTTGAGATGCAGCAGTTGTCACAAGTTGTAGCTGTAGTTTAGATGTTCTTCTATTCTGTCGTAGTCTTCCACAATTGTGGTGATTGTTGACATATTTCTAGTCTCCGTACCACATATAGCACATGTGCTGCTGGCAAATACCTTCAGAATTAACCATTTCCTTTGTCTGAATGTCACTGTTGTATTACTGTTAATCTACTGAGCTTTTAAGCATTCTTAAGGCTAGGATATTTTATCCCTGAACTGTTTATAGTGTATGTGAACATAACCATTTGCCTCTACTTCTCACTTTTTGGCACTTTTGACTGGCTGTTTGACCAATATTTCAGTACTAAGTAGGCTGTGCCTGCTTTGGCTTTTGCAGACAGATTTGCTGCTGAAATGTGCTTATGATATTATTTTGTACAAATTGTTGGTGACTGAATAGCAACATGCTGATGCTTTCTGGGAGAATTGTCAAGTAATCATGTTAGTGCACATTAGTGGTGCTTCTACTCCGCTACATGTTACTATTGACCATTTTATTTTGCATATGTGTGTAACAGTACTTGAGGTTACTGCTGCTCTGAAAGAGATGATGATGTATAGAGCTCAGGTCTTGTACCGATGTTATAAGACAACTGCAGGAGAAATTTGGAGTGAGAAACAAAAACTTTATTTCAGAAAAAAGCATTTGCTAGACGAGGTGACCAGATGGTCAGTGTGCAGTGGCTGGGTGTCAGGTGTAATGTCTGTGTACATTGGTGCAAGAACAGTCGTTAGAATAGTCTGATAGGTGGACTGAAATTGAGTTGACCTTTACAGAGTAGGAAAAAGTGGAGTGGACAATGATGGAGCAATATTTTGTGACTTATCAACACTGTGTATTACATACAGAGCTGACTCTAAATAAGTTAAAGAGGCATATGTTGGACACACTGAATGTGCAGCCTGTAATTATACTGAACAAAATCATCAAAACATACTCCTAACAGGCCTGCGGTTAATAACACATGTGATAGGCTGCCTTCTGTCAGGCGGTGTTACAAACGATGTGGCTTTCATGTGAGATTAAGTAGTTCCGTATGGCTACAAAACAGTTATGACTCAGAAATGCCTCAGTCTTCATGTGTAGGCCTTCTTCATTAACTTACTCCTGCAGTGTCCACTCCTGCAGTTTCAGCCACCACTGCATGGCAACAGTGATAATTTTGAGATAAAGGTTGGCATGCATCAAGACTCGACGTCATGCCAACTGCTGTCTGTGATAGTGGTGGAGACAATATCCAGAGAGCTTAAGAGCTTAGATATATCTTCATATGGAAGATGCTATATGCAGATGATTTGGTGGTGACAGCCAGCAGTCAGTGAAGAAGAACTGATTAAAAATAAAAAGTTCAGTCATTAGAAGAATGGAGTGGTGAGTAGAGGTATGAAAGTGAATTTGAATAAAACCAAAGCACTATGTGTAGCCAGCAGTAATGTAACTGGATATAGCAGTTTGCAACGTGCCTCACTGCTACAAAAAGTTGCGTGCCATACGGGATCACCACACAGCTGCAACTGCTGATGATCAACCAGTTAGTGTGGATAGGTCAAGTGTAGGTATGGAGCTAGTGGATAACTTCTGTTACCTGTGTGACATGCTGAGTGTACATCGAGATGCTGATGCAGCTGTGGAGACTAGAAAAGGAAATGGATGGAATAAATGTAGGCAACTTGTTGCTCTACTTAGTAGTCAGCAGTTTCCCATCTGATGATAAGGAAATTATTCAGAAATTATGTGAGAAGTTGTTATGTTACATGGCCAGTGTAGACAGATGCTACAATGGTAGTTCATTGAGAAGAGATGAAAATGATGAGGTGAATATGTGGTGATAAATTAACAGATAGGTTCACTTGTAGTGAGTTGAGGAAAGATTAAGAATACATGAAGTAATTACAGTGATGCTGCTAAATAGGTTGAGATGGTATTGGCAGTTTTCAAGCAGGTATGAGAGTGATTGTGTAAACAGAATGCATGTATCATGAAGTGGAAGATATGAGATCTAGAGGTTGGCCATTGGGCTTGTGATGGGACTACGGGTGCTCTGGCTATCTACCCACTGAGTCCCAAAACACTGGGGCTGACCAACACATGTAGGCACTCGCTTGGTGCGAATCAAATGTATTCAAGCTATCAGCCAAACAAACAACACTGCAACAAGCAGTCAGAGCAACATACGGCGACAACCCCTGGCACGAGGGGTGGCCTATTATATATGAAAGCTAAGCACAATGCGAATGTCAAAGTGCTGCTGGCTTTTCATATGGTTCTGATCGTCCACGATCGAGAATTCGGTTAACATTGTCCTGATACTAACGGCGGCAAGACAATGCGATACGAGCGAACTAATCTATCATGTGAACGAGCCGTGTGAATGCTGGGACTGGCCCATAGAGTCAGTCGGACTCATGGAGGCAGTCCCGCATGTCACAGGCTCATTGGCTACGTAAGGAAAGTGCTGTGAACTGTAGAAAATGGAGAAAGTGAAAGGTGTTGCATAATATCTATGAAGACAGGTATAAATGAATAAATTTGGGTCATCCGTGAAAGGAGTTATTGTTACATCATGATATAGTAACATTGTGACAATTTGTCAACTTCAGCAGCAGTTATTTGCTTCTCATTTAGCCCATCCGGCATCCCTTCCCAGTGGGCTATATGTTTTGCTTGCGTTAATAGCTGAAATTTGTTTTGCGATTGATTGCCCAGGGGACATTGCTATGGTAACCTGTTAATTTTTGAGGCCCTTTGCAGACATCAAAATTGACTGCCTTCACTGTTTGCTCTGGCTTTTCAAAATGGACTGCAGTATTGCTATGCACAAGTGCGCATTAACAGCAGCGATAATGCGTCTACATCTTGTAAAAATTTGGTCAACTTTAATCCAGTAACTCCGGAGTTTAAGAGGGTAGACTGGAATTTTTGCCACGTCTCAGTCACAATTTGACGATAAACCTTCATTTGGCACACTAGCGTTCCGAAACATATTGGAATATCACAATTTCGATTTCAGCAGATTAATAGGTAACCATTTCCATACATCGTATAGAAATTGGTGAGATTTGGTTAGTGTCCTTGGAGTTAAAGATGTAAGAAGTTGTAGAGCAGGTGTCGATCTTTGTACTGGAGTTTGTTTACCTACATCATTATGGGGCGGCAAGGCGGCGATCAGTAGTATGGTGCATGTCATTTTTATTTACCAAGGGGGCGACACTGCTATGCCAGGTGGGCTACATGCTAGGCTCTGCTATGCATTCCTAGTTGTAATACTTTTATAACTTCCATGTTATGTCATGTCACATGTTAGATTTCATGTTGTGCGTGCATTGTTTTTCTGTTGTTGCATAATGTAAACTTCTATAACATATCTGTCTACTGTTGGTGTTTTTGTTTTGACTGTATACATATATTTATTAATTGGGTAACTGGTGTTTTTGTTATGATATGTCATGTTATGTTATGTTTTTGATGTGATATTTTAAACTTTATTTCATTGCATAATTTGCATAGTCTACAGTATTGTGTTTCTGGTTTCTATTATGTGTATACTATACTTTTTATTGTGATTGTAATGTTATATTATGGCTGTACATAAATTTCTTGTTTTGTGTACTGTTGAAGTTTTAAGTGAACTATTAATTGCCGTCCATTGTTACCTTTGTCAGTGACGTTTTGTCATTTCCTTTTGGTCTGTATTGTCTGCAGGACTAGTCAAAAAGATACGATAAATGTTGTCAGTTAGTGTTTGAAATGCTTTACCCATGGGTCAAGAAACAATGATGCGGCTGTTAATGTGGCTGGAACTCACTGCAGTAAAACATTAAATTAGTTTGCATTTCAGTTATGTATTTGTGGTGGGGCAAAGCCACCATAGAGTCCTCATCATAGGCGCCTACTCCACAGGGCAACCAGCTACTCTGCCCCGTTTCATTTGAGGGAACACTGGTATCTTCAAGCAGTTATAACAGTGAATGCAGTTTGGTTAAATTTAGTTAATACAGCAAATTACTATCAATTGTTTACTCACCTATACTCAACCATTTCTTCTATGCACATGCGATGTCTTCTGCCCGAAGTGACAAAACCAGTTTGACTTACGGTGACTGTCCCAGTCACAACATCTAGGCATATAACTGAGAAGTCATTGTCTGGCCATAAACAATGCCGCAAATGCAGTTTAATTCCAGACTAGGTCTATATGCTTCTTCACTATAGTTAGAATGATCCACAAAAAACTGGACCAGATAGGTTCAGTAATTTTATGTCACCTGGACCAACCGAGTCTGTACCTCATCCTATAGTGACAAACAGCGATAAAATGTGCTGTGTTTCATGCCATTGATGGTGGTAATTAGCTAGTAATCCAATACTACAAGTAGTGTGACTGATGGCATCGGCACTGGTTCATCTAAGTCTTGATCAAATTTAGCATGTAGAGTAACCAACTATGTTGATAATGACGAGCCAGTGTCAAATGAGACATGCTTGCAAACACAAATTAGTGGTACTGTTAAACCAGTGCCCATCTACAAAAGAGATCAGCACTGATTTTCCATCTACTGTGGCCTAAGTGTGGTTCAGAACCAGTGCCAAGATCTGTTCTAAGTCTATTCTCCACTGTCATGAGAAGTCAATACTTCTCATGACAGTGGAGAATAGACTTAGAACAGATCTTGGCACTGGTTCTGATGACTATCAGTTCGTATGGTGTTGGTCTTAACATGTTTGCACTTCCACATTGTCTGTCAACACAGATGACTGTTAATTTTCTTCTACATGTAGTTAGGGTGCGACATATTACAGTCAGCATGTCTGTCTATCTGTCTGTTGCATATCTCAAACACCACATCATAACTTCACCAAATTTCTGTTGCCTACCTACGGCCGTGGCTCGGTCCTCCTCTAACAACAGTGCATATATTACATGCTTCTGGTTTGTGACAGGGTCATGTTTTCACGTAATGGGGCATCTAACCTACCACATAGCTGCAACACAGGCACACTTGTGTGAAGCTGACATCAGGGCTAGTCATAAATTTCCAACGAGGCCTATTTGTCCAGTAGAGGCACCATGTTGCTTGACTTTGACGTCGTATTCATCGTTAGCATATTGCGCATCAGGGGTGAAATCTGCGATTATTTTGTTGTTCTTAAATGCTATGCCAATAAGTAACTACTTACTCACTCTGCCACTTAGGCCTGTGCAGACATAATAGCCACGGTGCTCATTGTGAAGGTTTAGAGATGATGGATGGCACTATGGGATGGGTTGCACTGACTGAAGCATGTTAAGTTAGCCCCAGTACACAAAGTCACTGCCTATGGTCCTGATATGGGATAATCACTCATGGAAAATTCAATCATATACTACGTGAGAATTAACATTACATCTCTAATAACACTACATCTGTAACAAAGCCTTTGTAGAAGTTTGCACTCTCTGAGTGTTTTTTAGTTATGCTACCCTATAGTGAGACTAATTGTGGGTTGAGATGGTGATTGTCGTTAGTGTTTGGGGATGAATTTTGTACATGTGTATAATTACTGACGACTGAAATGTTGCAATGTGCCAGTGTTATGGAGGCATACTGATGTATTTGGTGCATTGTTGATACATTATATTTTCTTTGAACCAAAAGTGAACCACTACTTAACAGTTGTGGAGCACTGAACCGACAGTTACCTTGTCGTTTGCCATATGTCACTTGCAGCCGTCCATCTTACTATATTGTGTGTAATGGCATTGTTGTAGTGTGCATTAGTTGCAGCCAGTATTCTGTCACTTTCATGACTTGTGGTTTTCTACAGTTGCTGTCATTCTGCTGTGTCTCTATTGTACTTAACTCACATGGCAGTATCGTTTTGTGCTGCTTTGGTCTAATACAATTTATTTATCGTCTGTTCATCATTTAGGTAACATCTGACAGTGAATTACTCTGGTGCAGTTTACTAGAGTGAATAAGTGAAACTTGTGTGTGCATTTAACAGATATGTTAGTTAGTGTGGTTGATTGGAATTTGATGCTACGTCGTCCAGTAACTTATGACGGGATTGTGTAAGTTGCGGAATGACTGGAGCTGAAATCTTGTCTAAACACACAGAAATAAACTGCTACAGACGGTTAGTGAACACTATTACTGTGCTAGACAACCAAACAAACCAATCCTAACAATGGTACATACCAAATTAGTTTCAAACAATGCCACTGCCTTAATGCCCAGTATGATAACAAGCTTATCATATCATTAACGTAACATACACTACTCACAGACGTGAGATAGATGATGTTCATGTTCCAACCAGTTGCTTTTCAAGAACATGTGGAACTGTCATTGCATCAGTGATCAGTGAAATGAAGACATTTTAATTTGCAACTGCAGATTTACTGTTATGTATATCAGTGAACAACATAATGCCATAACAGTACGTGATGCAGCAAAGTACGACATTAGCCATCAAGACGTTTTCACAAGCAAACAAATGCATTACTGTTATGACTAGTCACAATATGACATACATTTTGTTATAAAACAACTATGTACAATCTTCACATGCAACAGAAAAGTCCAAAGATATTTATAAATAAAAGATGATTAAATACACATCACATGGCAAATTGGCTAATTTAGTGGTGATTGCAAGATTATTCAATTGTAAAGTTATTTTCTCACCAACAATATCACATTAAGGGAAAAAGCACAACACACTTGTAGACAAGCACCGAACAGCAGTCACGGTAACAACATTTCATTTCAGAATGATAAGCACTCAAGTTTTGTGTTTCAAGTGAATATAATGATATCTGTTTATCTACAGGGTGTCCAAATAATGACCACTCCAAAAGTTTATCATTAATAATTGCAAAACAGCTGGCTTTTGAAACTAAAAATTTGGCAAAATTATTACAGTAACATTATTACGTAAATGTACCAAGCTTGATGAAAATGTTTTTATTTACTGTTTTAATACCTTGAGAAAGTGACACTAGCATATTCCTACAGTCAAAATTTGTATTGTCTATTTAAAAGCTGAGAAAATGTGAAACCTAGAATTCAGACATTTCAAGAGCAGAAACTTGGTGCAAAAAACATAAGAAAAGTAATGGAGTCTTAGCACTACTGTCAGATTTGCAGACATGTTGGTACAACAGTGAAGGTCAGCTGTCGAATGATAACTTGTCAGCAATGTCTGAATTCAAAGTTTGTCCTTCAGTGAAACTACACATGATACTGATACTCAGCAACTTGCACTTAAAATTTAATCGAGCAAAAAATGATGGTAGGACAAAGCCACTATAAAGTCCTGACCACATTCGTGCACTCCGGAGAGGCAGCACTATGTGGATGCCGGGGCCTAATGCACCATATAAACAGTGTAGATTAACAAATTACACATAAGTAGGTTGTTTAAAGATTGCTTGTCACAGAAATCTTTTTTTCCGACAGATTTTTACCATGCAACGCTATGCTAGCGCTGTATATGTCATCGTCGTTGTCTGTCTGTCACACTGGTATTGTATCAAAACGGCTAAATGTGTGATTATGCAAATAATGCCTCACGATAGCCGTGGCACTTTAGTTTTAGTTTTCTGACGCCAAAGATCATGGCGAAATTCAAACAGAATCACCCCCTACTGGGGCGACAAATGCAGGGGGTGGTTTGAAATCTGCCACTTTCGACAACTAACCCGCTACAACTCGAAAACGTTTCAAGATATACACATGGTTTCTATTAAAGTCAGATAGGAAGTCGTACACTCTCTTATTAAATGGTTATATTGTCGATGACCTTCAATGACCCATAATCCCCCAAACCAACCCAATTTCTGCATGTTTTCATGGCCTTTCATATCTTCATAGTGGGTGGATGCAGAGATTTCAAATTTTGTACACTGGTTCGCCATTTGATGCTTTAGCATTGGGACTACAAAACTAACAGGAAGTGATATAGAGCCTATAAAAGAAGCAATTGCGATGACCTTGTGTGTGTACTTCAACGTCATTTGTTGATTGCAATCTTTTTCAAATGGGATGTTTCGTAGTTGCAAGATTTCTACTGACAAGCACGTCACGCAGTCCCTCTGCAATGGCAGAACTTCTTGTTCTCAGTGTATCAGTGACAATGCAATTTTTGACTGGAAATCTGTCACTTTCGTAAAAAGACATTTCATGAAGCTTGGTATATTTATACTATAATGTTACCATAGTAATCCTACCAAATTTTTTATTTGAAAAGTCAGCTGTTCTGTACTGTAAATATCAATAATGAACTGGGGTTATTTTTGGACACTCTGTAGTGTATACATCACAAGATATGTCACTCGGGTACTCCAAATGTATTCTTATGAAACAACAAAACAAAACATAGAAACGTTTTTGAAAAAGTACAAATGATCTATGTTTTTCAGTTGTCGAAGCGACAGCTTGTGGAATCTCGCAAAGCAAACTCGCAAATGTATACACTATTAGCCGGATGGCAGGTAACAGTAACAATGTGTGATGCCATATGGCACACGAGTTCCCATAGCAGTCAGACTGGTTGTATACCGGTAACTGCTATATACCTTTACATTTTCTGGAAATTAGTGATCCAGTCGCATTATGCAGCAACTTGTTGAAACCAGTAGAGTTTTAACACCTGTTTTAAAAATTATAACCATAATATGATGTCAAGTGGAAATCTTGGATGCAAGCAGTAATGTCAGCACTTTCAGTAAGATATCGATCTCAGCAAGTGACGTTTAACTTGACACTGTTCAAAATATAAATTTTATGAAAATTTTTGATACGGTGTACTACACTGTGTCTCAAAAAAATGACAGTGACGTTGCACACTAAAAATTCAATGCACATCAACTGATTTTGGTAATTTTTGGCAGAGATATTGTTGAAAGAATATGCTATTAAATAGTAATTTGTTATCCCACCTCTCCTAACTAATGTCTCTGCACTACCTTGGGAATCATGAACCCCAAAAATGGGTCTTTTAGTCATGCTCAGAAATGACACTGCTTTGGTTTGCTATATCTTCAACACTCATCGACCAATTTTGATAATATTTTATACACAGTAAGGTCATACTATTAAGTACAGTATGCAAATAATTATTATTTCTGGAGTAGCAATTTTTGTGTAACACCAGTTCGTCAACAAGATCACTGCGGGTGTTGCGTCATCTGCCACTGCCGGCACGACGGTCGACCAACCAGTAACCCATAGCGATTGCAACAACTTGTAGACACTGCTGACATTTTAGCTTTTTCTGGAAAACTCTGACTAAATGCCTAGCATTGTAGCCTTTCTACTCAAACAAATTTTTCATCAGAATCTTATCTTCTTCAGTAAATGGCATGTTTAGGCCTACTAACAAACAGTGACGTTGAAAATGTGTCATTTCTGCCTTCACAATTTCACAGCCAATTAAGGACGTAATAGCAAACGGACATGATAAATTAAATAGGCTTATGACAGCTCAAGCTCCGTAGCTATTTCTTGCCAAAAATTATTAAAATTGCTGGATGAATGTGGAAGATATAGCAAGCAAAATCAGTGTTATTTTCGGTATACAGCATGACTGAAAAGACCAAATTTCTGGGTTCATGTTTCCCCAGGTAGTGCAGAGACACTAGCAAGGGG
>Ga0209782_1000262_pt1 | contig 21164 bp, 15 predicted proteins | sample WorMetmaBAHAMAS1_FD_187390 | JGI IMG/M metagenome (GOLD analysis project Ga0209782, IMG submission 187390) | Marine gutless worms symbiont microbial communities from Max Planck institute for Marine Microbiology, Germany - Inanidrilus... | ecosystem: Host-associated > Annelida > Digestive system...
CCCTTCATTCCCCCCTGGCGGCCGCGGGCTGTGCGATTTAGTCTTGAGCTGATTCTAGTTATTTTACATGTATGCACGCCATGCAACTGTTGCCATTAAACTACCATATTAACCACCGGCTAGTATTTTACATATAGCCATTATTGCTGCTTTTAAAATGATTCCACCTAGGCCTCAGTTCACTATATAACACTAAGTAGAAATTGCACTTTTTGAGCCAAACCCAGCCATCTAGGACGTTTGGATGTTGTTCTGTTCTGTGTATTTATGTGGTTTGTATTTCTAGTTCTGAAAGTCAAACCTGAAGCAATTTCTGTTGATATTCAAACACCTGCCATTTCTGGCTGGCAGCATTTGGTTTCACATTTGAGTTCTTACTGGCTACCAAGTAATGCAAATACTTGTACTATATATGTGTGTTGACATTGTTAGTTATGGATCTGGAAGTGGAAGAGTTAATTGGGTGATGCACTGCTGGCATTGTTAATTAGTTATCTGTCTGGAGTGAAGTGTGAAGTGAGTGAGTGAGTAGTCTCTTAACGCCACATCAGCACATTATAGGCTATTCAGTGCCATGAAATGGTAGAGAGTAAATCGATGACAATAAAATCAAATGATAATTAACAAAAAATAAAATTGAAGTGTACAACCAAGGCTATAGAGCTAATATAAAATTGGAATAACAATCATTACAGTTGGTGATAAAAATGGGCTTCTTTAATAAAATTATTAATAATACTATTGTCGACACTTTGAAACAGCTCCACAACAGAAGAGACTGTAAAATATTTTGTACGAATGTCCCGCAAACCGACACATTCAATTGACCAAGATGTGTTTCACAGAAACAGGAAGTCCACAGAATTGACAAGTAGGTGGATCATCACCACACAAAATATGTGAGTTAATCGAGAAACGAGAATGACCAATGCGGAGTCTGTTGATAAGTACAGAATCGTAGCGCGACATCTGGAGTGAAGGGCAAATGATTTGTATATAGTTCAGCTGATATCCTTGACACCCTATCTTCTTTGTTTCATTAAAATCCAGAATGGTTTACCTTTGAGGTAATGGCTTAACCATACTGTCCTGGAAAAGTGACTGGTAAGTGGGTGTCTGTACTGTATGTGTCTGTGATACTACACTGTCCCACAAAAAAGGAAGACATTATATTCTTACTTGTATTGGTGTAACCTGACTGAACATTGTCAGCAATGTTCAGCATTCGTTTACCTGGAGATTTAGTTATAAGTTTGTAATAAATTTGTCATCAAAGAGCCCGCCACACCTTGCACTTGTGAAATATTTAATTACAGGCAATATCAACAGTCTAAACAGCAATTGCGATTAACAGTAAATCACAAGGTAGTGTGGCAACACATTGGGGATGTGGTGGGTTTTTTAGTTACAAAATTAGTAAAAACCACAGTTGAGTATACAGGAGCACCAATAAAAAACAGTCCCTTCAAAAAAACACTGTATTTTAGCAATGGCAGTATGGTTTTGAGCCAAACTTTCAGAATATTTCCGAGTTCTGACATAGTATATCCTGCAAATTTTATTAAAGCAACTGATATGGTTCAACAGATACAACAGTTTAAATTAAGTTCAGTTTTTCAAGTGAACATGCAGTTGTGCATTGAATATTCATGAATAAACTTTGCACAGCTCAAATGTGTTTCTGTTGAATGGAAGCTGGCTGCTCAGTATTTAAAGCGAAGAGTTCAGACTCTCTACCAGCTTCAGCAATGCACGACTGAAGTCTTGCGGAATGACGTGCTGTCTTATTTGTGAACACTGTGGCATATCTTTCCTTATTGTCAACAAAGTAGACTTTAGCTCGGTAGTGCTGGTTGGCTTTGGCATGTATCTGGTATCATTCTAGAATGACGCCCCATACATGATAATCCACTTGATTTAGATCTAGCGAGTTTGTTGGCCATTAGTCTATTCTATGTGTAAAATGAAATTAGGACAATTCTTCTGGAACAGTATGCATATTGTCTTGATTTGAATAATCAATCATAAAAACATTAACAAATGCCAATAAAATTGTGCCAATAATATAACACCATCTAGCAGTGATGTCAAAAATTACATATGTAAATGGTAAGTAAATGTATCTGCAAGACTAAAATACTAACACTGTCATTTTTGCATCATAATTTAAGTTTAATTACTTGTTCTCTCAAGTTCAAACTGTGGTAATTTTTGAATCAAAACAAATATTGTAATAAAATTTGATATACAATTGTTGTATACATGTCCTGAATTCTCTGTAAAAACTGTAAATTTAGTTAAAAATACACTACAGATGCAGAGATACAGAATTTTTCTTAAGGGATTGTTTTTATTGGCACACCCTGCACATTTAAAAAATTCAACAAATTGATCATCACCAACTTTTAGGCAAGAAGGTTGCTTGTTTAATAACCCTATGCATTATTGTGATGTCCTGTTAAGAGATAAGGAACTCATTTGGGATATGGCATATGGCAGACAGCCACTGTTGTATCTCCAGCAAATTATGATGCTACATTGATCTGTGTGACCATCATTAGACAAATATTTTTTTCAGGAATCATTATTATTCAGCAGCTGAGTCTTACGTGGTGATTTGCTTTACTGAACACTTGAACTCAGCAATTTTTAAGCAAAAATATTTCACAAGGTAGTGTAGAGACATATGAAACATATGATAGAATCTTGAATAATCACTTTACTAAAAATTTACTGGTGAAAGAATTTAGAAAATTGTTAGTCTGCCATCGTAACTTGTTACTGTTACAACAGTGGCTGTCTGCCATATGCCATATCTTTGCTAAGCAACTATGACAAGAGTTGGTGTCTTTTGTAGCGGGACATGGTGTATTCTGTATCTGGCATAAACCAAATAATACTATCGCTAAATTGTGACAAGTTGCACGAAATGGTAGTACAAGGTTAAATGTCTCATTGATGATGTTAGAAATTTTTAAGAAAAATAAAACAGACAAATTGTTAATCTTAAAATTGTTATTGTGGTTGTTGCTGCATGATATAAATTTTACATCTATTGCTGCTGGTGCTGGGCAGTCGAGCATGCGCTGTGAGAGTTATTTTAGACAATACAAAGATCATTGTCAAGTTCTCTTTATCTGATCAAAAAGTAAATTTCAAAAGTATGCGCATGAAGTACTCATTGTTAAGCAAACATGACTGTGTTTATCAGCAGGTTATATTATTAAAAATGCTATTATACCGTAAATATTTGTAAGTGATATATATGGATTCATTGTAGTATTGTGTGCAGAGGATTTTGTTTATTGCTGCGAGTAATATTGCTACTACATTGTAGTGATGCCAGCTTTCTGTCTGAGAGCATGCTCAGTTGATGTACTGTGATGTGTTATGTTTAGATGGCACTAAACTAGTGATCTGCCATATACTGATAGTTTGTATTCTTGGTCGGATACAAGATAGAAATATTGCTGAAGCCATTCAGCTCGGCAAAGCATTGTTTGATCAAGTTGCACAATGGAAAGAAGATGCATTGCTGGTACAGCACATTACTTATGCTTGTTCACTGTTGTTGCTGTGCATTATTTCATCATAGTTGTACTTTATATGTGCACTCTGAGACAAAGAAAGGATGATAGAAAGGATGAAAAGTTTTGATTTGGTAATACCTATACTTGTTAAGGTGACCAGCTAAGCCCGTGGAGCAAAATCCGGGTGTCAGAACTCCAAAACCACTTAACTGATTGACATAAAATTTGGCGTGGTTGATTATACCAGCAATATCACCCAACATGCCAAAACCATATAATGATTGTCCAAGTGAGGAGATCCCAGCAAATGTGAACTGTTATTCTCGCGGTGTTTTTATAGCTTTTAATGTCTGCATATTTTTTCCTGCATTTCCAGTCTAAACCACAGAACTGATTTTTATGTAGTTTGATTCATACAGTGTTAATCCTGAGTTATTGCATTCCTAGAGGGATAGAAATACAGAAAGTTTCCATTGTCCCCATTTTATCCTAAACACCCCCTCAAAAAAGGCATTTTAAGCCAGGCAGACATGCAAAATATTAAAACTGTCATATTATCGAAACAATTGCATCAATTCCAACCAGATTTTGCATGATGACAGAGACCACCAATTGTCTTCATGGGTGGTCTCAAAATATGTCCATCAAATCCACTAAAATTTGAATCACTAAACACATCCTCCATAGCTTATACGTTCAAGTCTCACAGTTGATATGTGTGACAGCATGTATTTATTTCGATTTTTGTCATTTTAAAACTTTGGCTTATTCAACACTGGATACATTGTGAGTAGTTTTTTGGTATAGTATGAAGTTATTGTTCATATATAACTGTCAGTGTGCAAGAAGTTAGTGGTAGAGTGTTGTAATGTTTATGATGCTATGTGACAGGGAGGTGATGAGAAGCAGAGTACGTGTCATATACTAGCACTGACTGCGTGTCCGCAGCACAACACGTCTGTGACTGACGTGATTTGCTTGCTGCTGTCTGTGGCACATGTCATTGCTGCTGAATGGCAGTCTGCTCTGACGCACCTGCAACATGTTCGCTCAGTTGAACTCGGTCCATTTTCTAGTTACCTTAAAGGTAAGTGTGCTGCACATTTTCTTTTCAAGTGTTTTATAACTGCTTATCAGGAATGTGAACAAGACTGAAAGCATTTATCTTATATCAGGCCTCCATGCCTCGAGGCTTCAGATAAGATGTTAATTGACTGATATAGAAGTCTCTTGCTGGGGCCAGGTGGAGTTGATTGAAAACTATTTTTGCTAGTAGCAGAACTGCATAGTATAGTACAGCACTCAGTGCTGCACAGAAGTGGTGTGGTGAAGCAACGATGATTAAACACAACACAGCCACTGGTGTCAGTCTGACATAAATTCAAATTTCAAAAAGTTTGCATTTTAAGTTAGATGCCGTTGCCCTCAGTCAGCGGGCTGTTGATGAAGACTAGCTGCTGATGCTGCTACTGCTGTTGCAGCGAGCTGATAATACAGCGCAACATTAGCTTGTAAAATGAGACTTAAATCCGAGATGAGGCAAAACTGACACATTTGGTTTTAGTCTGAGTGAAACACCTGTCCAAATAGGTCTTGATACAATGTGTTTAGGACAAGACTTCATGCCTGCTGTGTATTGCATGTGTGCATGATATTCTTCACTGCTTTGAAACTGAAGAATAAACTTTGTGGAAGATTATACAATGTAGCTGTTTATATGATTTCTGTGAGCACCACACTATGATGGTTTCTGGTAGGTTAGTTGTGTAAGAACTGTTCATGTCCTCGTATAATTTTCCAGACAACTGATGTCACATCTAAAAGGCACTACATCAAAGTTACATTCCAAGAGTCGTAACATCAGACAATCCAAAAGTGTATTTTATTTGTTGTGTCTGTCGCTCTTGTCTCTGCATTTAGTGTAATTTTTTTCTGAAATTACAATAATGTTGTTTGTGATTTTATTCCTAATCAGGCATTTTGTTAATCTTCAACACTTTGCAAGCATTTGCTACAAAAATTTTGATGTATGCCAATTTCTATCGTGTTTTTGTCATTGTGGCTAAGAAACAACCCATTTGCCAGTGCTGTGTGTATGGCATGTTACTGTAGTAAGTTTATTCTTCATTTGCTGGACAGGTTCCTGTTGGAGTTTTTGTAAATTACTGAATTCAGTTCTTTAGACTGCAGGAATGGTATCAATAAGAAACTGGCAGGCCTGCTAGTTGCTTGTAACTATTTTGCTTCATGTGTAGATGCCTAACAAACTACAAATCATGTTATTACTAACATGGTGGCAGTACAGCATTATGTTTGTGCTGTTGTGTTAAATTGTTTTGTGTCAGGAGTAGTTTTGTGCAAGTTGAACGACTGGAGTTGTGCAGAGCAAGTTCTGAGCAGGTCATGTCACAATGACCGATGCACACACGATCGTCTTCAGCTCGCTGCACGTGAGCAGCTTGGTGACTGTTTCGCAGCGCAGGTCATCTTAATGCTCTGCTATTCTACCATCACATTCACCCTCAAAGATTTTATAGCGGAAAAAGTTTTAAAATATAAATGGCAACACCCAAAATACTGCAAATCATAGCCGATGTTATGAGTACGTGTCTGGTTCCAGTTAGACATCTGAGCTTTGATGACTGCAGGATAGGAGCGAAGATTAACTGTTTCCTTGTTGTATTGTGTACAGCAGTTCTGCACCAGCGGTTTTTACAGTTGGTTTATACCATGCCAAAGGCTGTTGATAAATAGCTAAAATATGTTGACAAGTGTCCACACACACTTTTGAGGCTTGAAGCTGGTGTTAACAAACCAACAAATCAGCATCTCATCACCTTCATTACACACTGTCGGCTTGTCATCAGGAAGAGCATCTATATTGAATATTGAATGACATGGTGCTGGCGTGGTTGTCTGTTTGGAGTGATGTGTAGATGATTTGCATATGGTTCAGCCAATACCATTCCACCCTATCATCTCTTGCTTCATTAAAACTCATAATAGTTCTACCATCCGCCCAGTTTGTCCAGGACAAAGGCTGTTTAATGGGTGTTGTTCTTATTGTGTTACTCTCACTGGAGGTAGATTAGTACTCATGCCGGAGATAGTTGATGCATCGGTACGGTGATTAGTGTGTGTCTGTTGTGTGTGTGTCTGCATGTGTTTGTCTGTATTCCCACTCTAAAAATAAAAATGACTTAAGCTATCAACACCAAGCCATACAGTGCATGGCAGTTGCTCGGCATGCATTGACCATCAAGTCAAAGGTCAAGGTCGTGTGGTTATCAAATGCGTCACTGGGATGGGCATGCACTGCAGGTCAATATGATTGCTGGGGTTTCCAGTTCTTGTTATAAATTTAGTTGTCAGTGATGATTTTAGTGCGTGATGATTGAAGAATATTATTGCAGGGGAAGCACCAGTCTGCCATTCAGATGTACAAACAGTGTATGATGAAAAGCTTTGATAATCTATTGCCACTGTACAAGATTTCACTTCAGTATCGACAACTGGCATTTATTGATGCCGAGATTGAAACGCTTCAGTTGCTTATTCAGGTCTGCTTGTCATTTTCTGATTAAATTTTTTTCACGTATTTGATTTATCCATGCTTTCTTTTACTATGTGCAAATTACAAGTCATTGTGTGAAACATAGATGAATTGTTTGTTTGATTTTTCATGTGATGAGAAAGTGTACTAGCAGTGGGGTGTGATGTGTTAAGTCAGCAGACATATTCCTGGTTTCATGGATGACAGTCCTGCAGCGGTGTCAAGCTACACAGACAGATCGGCTGAAGCCAGGGATGCTTGTTGAAATGTGAAATAGTTTTATCTGTTGTCAACTGTAATTAATTGGTAAAGTGAATAAAACAAAACCGTAAAAGATCTGCTTATTGATGATTAATTACCACCAACAACTGCTTTTTTTTCTTAAAAAGTGCATACTGGTTGTCACTGAAATTAGTCAGTGAAATGCTAGTGCCTGTGCTTTTGAGGGTCGTTAAATCAGTTAGGTCAAGTGTGTCCGTTTTTATGGTCATTTCAGCTGCTTAGCAAGAAGCACAACAGAATGACTTCAAAGTGTCCACTTGCTCAATGTCATCTCGTGACTGTTGATGTCATGATGTCGTATGTCACTGACCGCCAGCCCGAGATCACTGACGCTCAAGCAGTCTATGTTCTAGCCTGTAGATACATGGAACTTGACAGGTAGATTACTACTTTGTCATGTCATGAGACACAGCTAATAAGTAGAGTTAGAATGAGTGTCTTGTTCAGAATGCAACTAAAAGATGGTGGGTAGTGATATTCCGGTAACTAAAATTGAAACTCGTACTGAAATGATTGCTTTCAGTAAAACTGATACTTAAACTAAAACTGAAAAGATTCTAAATACTGTGTTCGGCAAAATAACTGCCACTATATTTTTGGCTATAACTTTACTAAGTGGTAGTCGATTTCCAAAATTTATTGACTGTCGGACTCAGCAGTAAATTTTGAGCAACAAGATAGCCTATGTTCCACCACACCTCAGATGTGTTGCTACACTACCTTTAGTAGCACGATTTAGGTAAGGGTAAGAAAGTTGATTGCCTCAAGCACACAGGGCACCAGAGCACTGTCTTATTGAAAGATAAAGAACTCGCTTGAATTCTTGAAATCTAATGTTTGGTGGGCAAGAACTGTAGACTGAGCATGATGGGTTGATTTGATGTAAAAAAATGTATGGAGTCTGTGAATGGTGAGTCAGAGTCACTGTGTTGTTTTTAAAATACACTGTGTCCCAAAAAAGGAAGCATCAAACTTTTCGTGATAACTTTGTCGAATCTTAACCGATTTTCGAAATTCTTTCACTGACAGATTCTGCAAGAAATTTGTAGTCAAATGATTACTAACGATCCCGCCACAACTTAAACGTGTTGCTGCACTACCTTGTAAAATAGTTTTGCCTAAAAACCATCATTTTTACGAGGTATAATTGAAACAAAACATCGTTTAAGATACATACACAATTTTAATGGATTTCATTTACTTACTTATTGCTTCAGTTTTTGGTTCACATTAAATATTCTGCTGCCGATGATGCGTGACGTGTCGGGCAAGTTCTTCATCTTCCAACAAGACAGCGCTCCTGCAGACCGGTCACGCAACACTGTATGACTTCTCGAGCTAGCGATGCCTGCTTTTATTCCACTGGATCTATGGCCACCAACCAGTCCCGACCTCAACCCAGTCGACTAGGAGATATGGAGCGTCGTCCAGCAGCGAATGTATCAGTCACGGGTGGACAACACTGACGAACTCAAGCAGCGTTTGGTGCACGTTTGGCACGGCATGGACCAGACCATCATTGACAGTGCAACTGATGAGTGGCGTGGCCGTCTTTGTGCTTGTGTGCGGGCAAAGGCTGGACACTTTGAACAAATGCTGTGAGATTTATTAAGACACTTCTCATTCAGCAGTGTGACAATAAACGTTTTCATTTGTGACTTTGTCAATATCATACGATTTACAGGGTTCATTTATGTGATTTTAAATAAATTCAAACAAGGTAGCATGGCAACAGAAATAAGGTGCGTTGCAATTTTTTCTAAATATTTGTTTAGAAAATTTCCTTCGCTTTTCAGCAATGCCAGAATTTGAAAAATCGGCTAAGATTCGACAGAGTTATCATGAAAAGATTGATGCTTCCTTTTTTAGGGACAGTGTGTATAGCATGCTGATGATGGAATTCTGATGGACTAAATATAGTGATCAAGAATGTCACTAAAAGAAAGTTAGATATGTTGTTGTTTAAAGTTGTATGGGTAACAAATAGTAGGAAAATAGTAGTATATGCAGCAATGATGGACGTTTAGAAGTCGTCAACCATGAGATGAGAGTGTATTGTAAATACACACAAAGATAGGGTTAATGGGTTAATTTTTGTATGTGTTATCACTTTACCCATATCGTCTTGATAAAGGCCATCAAATGTAATCACTGTTTATTTAGCTATATTGCCTGAAATTGTCACTGTATTGGTTAATTTTTATTGGAGCTATATGTTATAAAAGAAAACAGATTGTCCTTTTTCTGACCACACTGCAAGTTGTCATGTGTGCGGTGAATGGCTGTGTAGGTTTGCTGCTGCTGCAAAAACATTCAGCACACTTCTTCATTTACTAACTGACAGCGAATGCGTGTGCTCATCTGAAAAGTGTGTCCTTTCAGTTCCATCCATTGTCAACATCTACACTGATTGCATTGCCGCTCATGTTGAAGCAGCTTTATATGATGATGCTCTACTGCTGTGTGACACTGTACTCAGTAAATGTTCATCGTCATTGTTCGATATTAGTACACCTGCTGCTGACATGCTGTTACAATCTCAGTGCAATAATGATGCGAGTCATTGCTCACTTGAATACACACGAAAACGTTACAGAAGTGGTTCCAGTACCGACTGCGACGGTGTACAGCCGATTACTAATGAACCTATTGCCGTGCAAGTAGCACTTTACAAGACAGAAGCTTTACTGCACCTGGGCAGAATAGATGATGCATTGTCATGTGTTGATAGGTTAGTCTCTCTGTGGATAAATCTTTATCTAGTACAAATATGTACTACTCTTGATATGTACTCATAGAATGATTACCGAAGCCAATCTAAAGCAAAGCTAATGAAAGTGCATTACAAATAATGCTCTTTACATTTTGGTTTGAGTAATTATCATGATATGAATCTGTCAGATTAGGCAGTTAGGGGGTAGAGATAATAAATGGATGTGTCAGTGGAAAACTCATTCATATATGCACTTGTGCAGTACAATAAATCATAGTAGAATGATTACAGATGACAATGGTGCATACACTGTGTCTCAAAAAAACGACACTGATGTAGCACACAACTTCAGAACTTCAGTTAGTAACTTCAAAGCACATCGACCGATTTTAATAATTCTTGGCAGGAATGCTGCTGAGTGAGTATGCTATCGAACGGTGATTTGTTGTCACACCTCTCATAATGTCTGTGCAGTACCTGGGGAAACACGAACCAAAAAGTTGCGTCTCTTCAGTCATGCCATGTCTCAAAAGTGTCACTGCTTTGGCTTGCTCTATCTTAGACTATTGTCAACGAATTTTAATAATTTTTGGCACATATTATCTGTGAAGCTTGCGCTATCAAAAGCCTATTTAATTTCTCATGTCTGTTCGCTATTATGTCCTTAACTTGCTGCGAGTTTACGAAGGCAGAAATGACTCATTTTTTGATGTCACCAGATCAGCATGCCAATTACTAAAAATGATAAGATTCTGATTAAAAATTTGTTCACGTTAGAAGGCTACAATGCTAAGAGAGTTTCCTGGCAAAGGTGGAACATAGGCCTTGTTTATAAGCTGTTGCAAAAGCTATGGGAAACTGGGTCAGTCGACCGTCATTCCGGCAGTGACAGACGATGCAGTGCCCACACAGCTGATAGCATTGATCTTCTTTACGAACTGGTGTTACATACAAAAATGTCTAGGCAAAAAATAACATTTACACACTGTACTTAATAATACAAACTTGTTGTCTACACAAAATTATCAAAATTGGTTATTGAATGTGGAAGATATAGCAAGCCAAAGCCCATCATTTTCGAGACACGGCATATATCATAACTGAAAAGAAATTTCTGGGGTTCATGTTTCCCAAGTAGTGCAGAGACATTGGTTAGAATTCGATAGTGTACTCTCTTAACAGCATCTGTGCCAAAAATTGCCAAAATGAGTTGATGTGGGTTGAAGTTATCGTGTGCAACATCTGTGTCGTTTTTTTAGACATAGTATATTGGGCTATACACACAAACCTATAATTTGGCAACAGTTGGATAAAAATTGATGAAGTAGCAACCAAAGGTGGCCAGGCTGAAAATGTTCCACATGGTCTCTAGATGTAGAAAGAAATAGGGCCATGCTTTTACCAATTGTCGTGCACGTTTTAGCCCAAATATGAGTATGGGCTGTAATTATTTAGCATGTTTGCGAATTACCCGAAATTTAACTGGTAAGCATGTGCTTATTTTCCACTATAGCAATCCATTGCCTTTGGATGATGCCACGCACACTGTGGTTTGTTTACATTTTGTGAAATGATTGATTTGTCATATTTTGGGGGTGAGGACCCTCTAAAATGGGGCCTATGACCCTGAAATTCAAGCTTGGTCGAGACTTTTGTACAATGCACCTACCCACCAAGTTTCATCGTCCTATGTTTAGTCATTTAGAACTTACGAGTATCATGTTGACAAACAAACGAACAAACACATACACAAAAAATGACCATTTTTTAGTTAAAAACATCCACCTTAATCTATTATGTATGCCGGTGGAGAATAAGTGGAAAACTTTGTCATTATTATTACTGATTGTATTCACTTTTTGTGGAAACAATGTAGTACGGATGTAACTATATTCATGCACTGTAAAATGATGGATTATATTGATATTGACAGGGCAGTTGTGAATATTGAAACGTTCGCTGCTCGTGCACAAGTGATACATTCACCAGCAGTGAAAAAGTCAAGAGTTGACAATGGTACACCTTTTTACTTTTCATACAAGATGCATGATATTATTTAATAATATTTAATAATTTATAATGAAGACAATGGAAAAGAACAGCAGTAACAGGTTGACTAACAGTGCAGGACTGGCCATTGCTAGATGACAAAAAAACTGTCGTGGACAGTGCAGGATTGAACAAAGATGGATGAAGGGTAGGCACTGGAGGACCAGACAGAAGTTTGTTGTGTAATGCTCATACAGGGGGGGGAGAGATTCTGTCAGTTCAGACACGCTCCCCTCATCACATCTGTAATGCTAAGTAATACTGTTTTCAGAGTACATAAGTTAGGTATAACTTGCAGATCATCAGTTTCTGGGACCTCCTATAGGCTTCAGCCTGGATTCTGCCTGTCTTCTGTAATGAATCCCCCTTCCAAAATCAAATCATAGATCTGCCACTGCATTGTGAGTGCCCAGTCCCACACTGTTTACTGCTGCAAACTTGTCCCTCGGTGTCCAGTTCAGTCCTGGTTCTGGTTTGTGTTACGTGGCTCAAGCTGGAGTCTGTGCTCTGATTGGTGCGTGTGTAGGCAGCATGTGTGCTGATGATTCTGATGCACAGAAATCCAAACGTCAAACATGGCAAACCATGATGTCTGATGCTTATAACAAAAAATGCAAAGTGTTGACGGCAATGGGTCACTACTCATCTGCTCTTCACTTTGGTCGTCTGTCGTCAGTGCTGGACACTGGTGAGTTCAAACAGCCAGATGGTGTCGTTGAATTCTTAATCATTTTATTACACGTTTTCATTGTTATTTCATTAAACTATAGTTATTACTAACGAAAGATTTCCTTTGTTGTTAGTTTTAGGTAAAGATTTGTGTACTGACTCATAAATCAGTTATTGGCATTTAATTAAAGTGGCATGTGCTTGCATTCAACGCGTTGCAACCATGCTGTTAGGCCTACATGTGATCGTCAACTACAGTTGCTTACATACACTGTACAGTGGAATTATGCTTTCTGTAGGACCTTAGTATGCTTTTATGCAGAAACTGTAAACCCCTTCTCTCTTGGCAATGACTAGTATCAGTTGGTGTTGAATTTGTAAGATTTGTGTGATTTTAGCAGCATCAGACTTACTCAACTTGCATAAATAAAACTAGTTTGTTTTATACTTGAGAAAATACATTTAAGTTTGCAGGTCTTATATGTCATTTTTCATCTGTTTGTTTCATTGCAGGGAACGTGGAGAAAGCAAATAGTTTGGTAGAGCTTCAAATGAAAGCACGACGTAAACAGAACACTAGTTTGTAAGTAAGTAAGACTATTTATATACGGCGCTATTTTCCAAAAGTCACAAAGCGCCGTAGTTCCACGACCCAAAGAGAAAAGTCTTAAGACACCGCTTAAATCGCCCAAGACAGTCACATTGTTGCAGTTCGATCGGCAAGGAGTTCCACACCCGCAGCCCTGCAGTAGCAAAGCACCGGTCACCGTACGTATTGTGTGCACGTCAGACGACGCACGTTAGTGAATCAGATGACCGGAGACGGCGCGGTCTGGAGTGAGAGACAGGCTGGCAATCGTCCGACACAAATACGACGGTGCTTGGCCGTTTGGCAGCCACGTGAACCACAAACATGCTGAATGTGATATGAGAATGCATTCAAAGTTCACTGTCTAGAAATACCAGGGAGGACTGCACATAGCGACAAACAGTGGCACTATAGCTTAATGTTTCTAGAAGAAATCCCACACAATGCTTGTAACTGTCTTAACACCACAGAACTGGATCTGGCGAAAGGAGAAGTTGCACTTCATATCTCGGAATGCATTCAGTTTTGGACATAAAGCCACCATAAAATTGCACATATATGAATTGTTGTTTGTATTTTTTATTTCAAAAAGCTAACATGACATTTCAGAAGACATAAGCAGTAATCCGTTGCTCGTTGATTACACTCAGCATCCAGCTTTATGTAATTTGCAGCTCAATGAGCTATTGAGCATGATTTATCATTGTCACTCACAATGGATCTGATGGCATAAGCTAGACTTGTTATGTAATGAGGAAGGTGGTTTAACATATGTATATACATTTGGAGTACTATGCATCAGATAACACGAGAAAAAAAAGAGTTATATTTGCCCCAAAAAGTTTTTAATCAATCAATGTATGCAGTTTTTGTTAATTAATTTTTTAGCACTTATACGCTATGAGCGTGACATCTGTCTGTCTGTAATGGTGGTCGATTGTGATCACATGGTGCGGTACAAAGTGGAAATTGGTACACGATCGGATCAATATCTTGGCTACCTCATGCTGAAGCTGACCTGGGCCCTGATTTTCAAAGGTTCTTAAGATGTTCCAGAGATCCTCATAAGTCTAGCTAACTTCATAAAATTATTGTAACTTGGGGACTCGGGAAAACCTGCTTCAGTGGTTCAGAGGGCTAGGGCTGTCGGAGCTGCAGTGCAGTGAGCCTGGCTGACTAGTTCGGCAGGGCGTGGGTTCGTCTCCCACCCCTGCCAAGCATGTCAAGTCAGGTTTCTGCATGCTATGAGATTAAATTCTCGGGCAGGTACAGAGGGTTCGCCTGTGTCCTCTTTAAACTGTGACAGACCATCACATCCGGTTCGGGGGCGTCTGGTGTGTGGTGAGAGCCGCCGGTGTGGATAACAGATGGTAGGGGTCAGCGGTCTTATAGGAAGACCGCGTATCGGCACCCTACCGGAGAAACCCGCCAGCTAAGCTAGGCTCTATAAACATATAGTACAAGCCCCAGGGTTAGAGGGGAATTGCGCACTGGGCCATGTCTAGGCCACAGTGCTGGCGGTAGGCTGAAAGGCACGTCGAAAGACTGCCAACGGCCAACCGCCGCCCCTTATGAATGAATGATGAATGAATGGGAACTCCGGAAATCCTAATATTATCTTAACATTGTCGTAAACTAAGTTTCAAAAATCTTAGCACATCACAAGTTTCTCCGGACTTGTAACATTATAATAATTTATTAAACAGCAGCTAATCACAAGAGGCGGCAGGTTTTCTGCCAGTGTCGGATACTTACTTCTTGACGAGTGTTTATCATCATGACATAAATGTTCGCCATGTTTAGGTTACATTTTATGTAAATAACCATGCATAGACAAAACAAAAGTTCACTCAGCGATGTTTATTGTTTGTAACTGTAAGATTTATGGTAACTTAATCATAATTTGGTCCTAGGACTATAAAGTTGTTATTGTAGTGAGATCGTAGCGATGACAATTTTCACCCAGTTTTCTGTTAGGATTTTTTAAAAATCTGCATGATTGCAACTTTGTCCTAGGATGTTTATAACTTTGGTCATTGACGCACTTTCGTACTAAGATCATCTTAAAACAATGTTTTGAAAATCTGACCTATGATTGTAGTATCCTGATATGAGGTAAGGAAATGTGCAGTTTTGCTCTTTGGTGGTATCCAACGGCTCGCATGTTACAGTATCTTAAGCATCTGCTGAGCATCTTGTAACTATTCTTAGACTCCACATTTTTCATCCAACTCACTGTATCTGAAAAAGTACAAACTGTGAAAAAACATGTTAACTTTAAGGTTCAGTTTTTTAAGCTAGTGGATTATACCTAAACAAAAGTAGACTTACATTGTTGTTGATAAATGACTAGACTACAATGCTACACGTTACATGTATATGGTAAAAACACATGTAATATGGTAAAAATTCATAAATCACCAGATGCAAGATTCGTTATATCACAAGACAGCCTAAAAAAAGTGTAACAAATTAAGTAATGCGCATCTTGTACGAATGTAATCATGTGTAAAAATTTCACAGCATAGTTATTGTCTTAGGAATAATGCTGTCAGGAAATGGCTTCAAGTAGTCATGCATAGCATATTTCCAAGTCCACAGGCGTGCTATTCGATTGAATTCAGAAATATTGTCTTGATACATTTGCCCAATGGTGGGCTCCATGCAGACGTACCAATATGGGTCAGTCAGCAGTGACTGGATACTCAACAGCACCTTTGATATAGTTAATGCCAGGCTCCAGTTGTGATGTATCGAATCAAGTCCAACATCACCATGTCGACTGATATTTGGATGAAACACTTTTGTGACAAAGCGGACAACAGGTGGCTGCATTGGATAGCTACAACAATACAATCAGTTGGTGACATTATGTATCTACTGCAAAGTTATTAAGCCTGAATAGTTGAGGCAATAATAAACAAGAGGGCCTAACAGTGGCTAGGATAGCGCGAGATGACAGCAGCTCTAGCACAAACCTTTCTCCAGCCGTTACGCGGTACGCACTGTTCCGTTACGCACACGTGTTAGTTACGCAAATTCTGTTACGCATTTTATACGTCGGCAGTATACGTACGATGGGGCGCCGTTTTAGGTCGATGTGGTAATTAGTCGTACCATCTTCTTGTGGATCAAGGACATTGATGAACTGAGTGCACGTATCCTGACAGCTTTGGACAAAATGGATCAGCGCATTATTGATAAAGCAGTCAAGACAGTGGCGCACACGTTTTCGTGCATGCATTAAAGCTAAAGTCGGACACTCTGAACAGACATTGCGTCAGTAATGTGTTTTTGCTAACAGAACAGTACTGACTACTAGACATGTGCTAAATTTTATCACTTTGAGTCTGTTTATTCAAAAGCTATACAATAAAAACCAAGGGGGTTCCTGTAATTATTAATCACCGTGTAGAGTCATGGGGCTATCGTGCGGCGTTATTTGCGTGATCCTACGTTTATCCGTTTTGATACAATACCGGAGGTGACAGACACACGAAGACGGCATATACCATGCTTAGCATAGCATTGCGCGGTAAAAAATCACAGGATTGCATGCTCAATAATGGCAGTATATTTAACCGACAGTCGGACTGTAATCGTCAGACTATGTGACTACTTTCGAAGTGGAGGGTGCACTTTACTGCTTCTGCCCCCGGGTGCTGAAAACCCTAGTTACGCCACTGTTTGTGTTGATAACACTTTGAAAGGTTAAAGTGTCACCCTCGCAAAGGGCAACATTTAACAAAAATACGTTTAATGCTGCAACAGTTCTACCCTTTTACCTGAAATTTTCAACAAATTCTGTTAGCACTGTTTTTACTTTTTCCTGAAAATGTGTGTTAACTGCCATGAATTGGTTAGAAAACACTACCGGTACAGTCAAACATTTACCTAAGCAAACTGTATTGTAAATCTGTTATTTCAAATGCTGCGATAGAAGTATTTTTCTCATTGATGATGACACCAATTGTTATTCTAAGCATTTAGTAAACATACACTCTCTAGATAAAATGACCTGAGTGACAAAGAATATAATATTGTCATTCTTAAGCTTCTGATATTGGAATTATGGACATTTTGATGGACCGCACGATGTATGCTGCAGCAATTTTGCACCAGTCGCTAAACAAACTCACCTGTGTGGGATCTGAAGGTAAAGAAAGAACAATCCTCCTTCATAAGGGCTTCCTCGGGGCCCAGTAATACACGCCTGCCAATGACTACAGTGTCGATCAAGAGGCATTGCTTGAATGCCTTCAAGTGGGTCAGCTCTCAGTGCTTTTAACTCACTGCGCAGTCTTCTGTGTCGCCAAGAACTTTCTACAAGTGGACCTGAATGCTGACAAACACAAGCACACATTTATTCCAAAGGATGCTGTGCTATTCATACACCACATTTAATGTCGGTGATGTTAACAAGGACTCAAGGCCAGGACCAACGACCAACCCTTCAATGCCAAGGACAGGACTTTATGCACATACTGTTAAATAAATTCCACATGGCAATACATTCCAACAACCGAAAGTTGGACTAGTGTAATCTGTGATTATTGAATACTGGTACTTGTTCATTAGGTTTAGGAACACACTCCAAAAAAATCATAAAAGTAACAGAAATATTCACTTGGTTATGTAAATAGTCGTAAATGTTTTTGCCACAGGTTACACATCACTTTTCTATCAATGTTCACTTCTGGAAGCCGACAGTTTATACCGTGCGATGCTATGCTAGTCTAGTATAGCTGTCGTCATGTGTTTTGCTGTATGTGTGTGTCTGTCACATACCGATATTGTATCAAAAACTTCAAAGATGTCAAACATTTCATTTCAAAATCAGAAGTGAAGATTTCTGTATTTTCTATATATACTTAAGTCTGGCTGAACTGTGTAGCTCACACATTAAGGTCACATGTGTGACAGTGTAATGTCCTCCACATCTGCTCAGACACTGCTGCTGGTCAGGAGGAGCAATTAAGTATACCAAGACAAAAACATTTGCAAACAATGTTACTGACTAATGTATACTTTTTGGTAGCTGCAATACTTTGTATTGTATGATTAACTATGAGTTTCTCCATATACTGCTTGAAACATGAAGTTCATCATAACTGAATGATATTTGATCTATATCACATATCATTAAGTAATATATAGTGAACAACATTACGCTGGCAACATGCAACTTTATGTAAGTTCACTAGGTGTCCCAAATTAACAGAAAACATCTGACCCCAAGACACTAGTATGACATTGCTCAGAAAATTATTTTAAAAGTAGGCCTAACTTTTTCAATTAAATATATATATTTTTTTAATTCAAAAACTTCCCAATTTCAGTTGTTGGTCATATTACACAACAAATAAAATGAACTTGTTCATGTCATATTCAAATTCATCTTATCAAGAGGCTCTCTGTCGACTATTTGAAACACTCACATGACACGACGTTCACCATAATCAAATGGTCGGTGAATCATGTCCTTCTGATAGTTCTTGTCTTGTAGTAAGTTAATTTTTCTTTATTTCAAGAAATTTTTGGAGGTGGATGTACAACAAAACCGATCCGATAACTCATGCTTGTTTGATAGATATGATGGATGACCCTATGCTGAAAAGCCAACATGAGTGCAGAGCACTGGTGTCAAAATTTTAGCAAAGGGGCATCATATCTGAATACTGCATTGTCTGTAAAATAAAGCACACCAACCTGAAGCATCATGGTGTTTAAGCACAAAATGCAACAACAACTCTGCAACCTGTACATAACACCCACCATGTAACTGCTGACATTCTGCATTCTAGCATGTAATATACAAAATAATCCACAAATACAAGTAACGGAATTAAATTATATAGCCATAAAAATACAACAGGTGTAAGCTTATTCATCACTTATAAATATATAAATGTGTGTTTAAAATGATTCTGATCATCAACCATGTTCAAAGACAACCATCATGTTCCTTCTCTAATTATAAAGTAGATATTCCTCATATCTCAACATTGTTTTCCAATGCAGGTATTTTTACAAGAATGATAAGATCGTATGTAGCATCAACAAATTGCTTTGATTCAGCCAATCTGTGTACCAAATTTGAACTCTCTATGTTCACCCACTCTGAAGATATAAAAGGTGACGAGAAATGCAGAAAATGGAGTGGTTTGGAGGGGAAAGGGGGTGTTAGGGGTAGACCCCTAAGCCGCCGCAATCGCCGCCGAATTTTTTTCTCGGCTAGCCGCCGCCGCCGCCGGAAAAAAATTCGGCTTGGCCGGCTAAGCCGTAAATTTATTTTTGCCGCCGCCGCCGAAATATTATACGGCTAGCTGAGTGGCTTTTGCCTAGCTTTAGTTATCTGCAGTGCACCTAGCAGCTGTCGGTATTCACGACGTCTATCGACGTTAAGGTTCTTTAACAGTGGATCCTGCGTGCTCAGCAGATGCTGAGATAGCGCAACATGAGAAATCAAACCACTTACGGGACAGTTTCAGCAGGTTAATTGGCAGTTATTTTCGTGCATTATGTAAAAATTTTTATAAGATTTGGTTCAGTTACCTCGGAGTTTAAGATGTGAGAAGTTATATGGCCCACGTCGATAATTTTACCATGATTAGTTCAGTTATGTTTGCTAAGGCTGTTAGGCATTGACGTGTTCAGTAAGTAAATTTTTTCATAAATATTCACTAGGGGGCGTCATTATTGCGCCGAGCGGGCTATACGCTAGGCTTTGCCATGCATTTTTCTAGTTTAGAATAATTTTGGCAAAGTTAAAGCTACATTTATATTTTGGGCAGGTAGGTGCGGTACACTGTTAGGACATCAACCGTATAAAATTTTTCCACCACATCCATTTTGTTTCGCTGCTTTACCTTGTGAAGTAGTGTTTGTGCAGAAAATTCATTTTTTGTCATACAAGACAGTCGAAAAAAAACTACAAAATTAAAACATGAAGTTCAGTCCAATCTGCAAGTCTTTCGTGATGATGTTATGTATAGAGTGAGAAATGTGTGCTTCACGTGCTATCTGTCTGACAGAACAATGGCTGTGTGGGCGGTCTCCTTGACTGTGCACAGACTCGATGTTTTCAACATTATGCGTTGTCCATGGTCAACCACTGACAAGGCGTTCAACACAACCAAATTTGTCGATTTTTTCCAGCAAGTGATTTAAACCACCACGAGACCATTTCTTGTTCGGAAATTCTTTAAGAAACTTACATGCAATATACTGTTTTTTTCTTCTCGGTGTATTTTAATTAAATGTTTATCATCAATGAAAAACAGCATAGTGTTTATCATTATCAACAACAGCAACCCAACGTTACAAATCATTACATCATCACAAAGTAAGAACGGCTGAGTTGTGGTGGTTAAATTTAATAATTGAGTTGACAACTATAAGCATAATTCACGTGGAAAAAAATTGTAAAAATCAAAATAACCATACAAAAGTTATGACGAGAAAGCTACTGGCCTCTTTACTGTGGAAACGGTACTGCGCCGCAGACAGCCAATGAGACAGTCAGGACCGGTAGGCAGTAACTCATTTAGCTCCATTTAAAAATTCGATATGTTCTTTATGCAAAGGTGACGTAAATTTAAAAAAAAAACTTTGTGCCAACGATATTAATTTCCCATGAGTACAAACTGTTTTTCTAGCCGTGCATCGCGAGGTGCAGCAACACCGACGCCTGACAAACGTATTAACAAAATACATTTTCAACCGTTATGCTCTATGTGTACGCCTTTAGTGTCACGGAAAATTTTGGTTAGCCGCCGC